>Ga0210059_1003636_pt1 | contig 24740 bp, 19 predicted proteins | sample Ectturendosymbi2_FD_188042 | JGI IMG/M metagenome (GOLD analysis project Ga0210059, IMG submission 188042) | Ecteinascidia turbinata endosymbiont from Florida, USA - Sample 2 (SPAdes) (version 2) | ecosystem: Host-associated > Tunicates > Ascidians > Unclassified | place: Key West, Florida...
ATAGGTCTCCAGGGAGAATATCTTCTGCTGATTTGTCCAAGACATTTTTGGGGCAACTATAGCTGCAAACGATCATCCATAGATTCACCTATCACGTCCTGCAACAGAAAAGACATTCGTTAAAAATGGGTTTTTTATCGAACAAAATATGGATACGCATCTTTTTGGGTCACCCTGTAGTATGGGAAAAATGACTGAAATGTCTCAGCAAAAAAAATAGAGTGAGAGAATCAGTTGCACAGCTTTCTTAGGTTGTATGTCTGAAATATTTTGTGATTGGCTTTGGGATGTGATCTTATTGATGTAGTGGTATTAAAAATGATAAATGTCTGTTGTTTTATCTTAGTTTTTCAATACAGTGTCTCCTAAAATAATGTGTGGACACTTTAACAGCTGACCGCTCAATTACATGCATTTTATCTTACCATGTCAAACCCATTACAAGTAATTTAGCCCTATAGTTTGAACAAAGAAAATATTTCTAAAATGCAATTAAAGTGCAGACAATTCTTAAATATATATATATCAAGGGTGGCCAAACCTGCTCTATGTATGAGCCGCATATCGCAAAACCCATGTTACAAAGAGTTGCAAGCCCGCGACATAAAAATATTTGGAACCACTTGCAAAAGTAATACTGTACGGCACGCTAGCTACCACAGAACCACTTTACAATAATACTACACTTTGCAATAGAAACAAAAATTAATTTGGGTCATTCCATGTCAGGCGATCCAGAGCTATATATCTGACCGTGAGCAAAATCCATGAAATTTCATAAGCAGAGAGATCTCATCATTCTGATTTCAAAACATTTTGAATTTTTTAAATCAGACCAGTATTCGCAAAGTTATGGCTGGTTGAAATTTGCAGTGTACCCATGTATTTTTGCATACATTTTTTGTGAATTTAGTGCTCTGACATAAAAACCCTTGTATCTTGTTTATCTGACTATTTTTAGTTGGAAATTTGCAAGAATGTGTCAGAAGGTGTGTTTATTAAAAATTAATCATTGGCACTTTCCATATGACCTTTGAACTTATGTAAATCAAGGTCAAGTTAAACATAGTTTTTGTGTGTGCTCATGCATGACCATATTTCAATTGCAAATAACTCAAAAAGGTCAACTGGTATGAAGTTGATTCTTGTTTCATTTGAAAACTATAGAGTAGAAGATTTTTTGGTTTCAGGAAACCTTTGCTTATTTACCTATTCGATATGCTTGCTATAATTTAAGTAACCAAGGGGATTTTGATTCATAATTAATATATGCACTATAGCAAGCTTCAAGAATAATTTCTATTCTAACTTTTATTCATTTGTTTGACATGATGCTTGTTTCTGATAGTACGTTGTAGATAAAACAATTTTCAGAAGTTCGATCATAGTAATTCCATGTATAATAAATAGATAAAAATTGTATTTTATGAGCTTTGTTTGATTATTTTTTTTCTGAGGTGGTGTCCTATCTATCAGATTCTCCTCAAAATGCGAAAAATAAACTGTTATATAAAATCAAAGCTGCCAAATGGTAACAAACAAGATCGTGCCCTCAAAAAATTAAGAGATTAACCAGGGAAAGATTAGACAAGGGTACTTGTGTGGTCAATCTGTGACATCAAATTTCAAAGTATTATGTTACTTTTTCAAGTCAAACCATTTGCAACTCTTGCAAGAGACAATACAGCTTCATTTTACCAACCTTATGCTATCAAGGATACACAAAATGTCCACCACTTTCATCCAATTTGTCCAACACAAAATAAAATCTAAGGAATAGTCCCACTTGTACTTATTCTTTAGTAGCGCAAACTTCAACTAACAATCAACTCGAACCAATATGTTGGAAAAAAAATTGTTGCAGCTCTGTATAACAATACACAGTACACTGCCATAGTGCAAGATGTTGACCAGGAACAAGTATTCTTCAATACAATTAATGCATCCTAATGGAATTTCTTCATTTTTTTGGCCACAAAAAGATTACTTTTGCTGGATACTAACGGAGCTACCTTAATTGCACTATTGAAAACATGGCCAAAATCCGTCCGTGGCTGCTACCATGTCTCTTCAAGATCAATGACAAGGAAATGAAGAAATTTGAGGAAATAAGCTCTATTAATGCTGCTATTTTCTATGGATACAACATAAAAAGTTTACTGCTCATTTACCTTTACCTTGTATACTACATGAGGTTGATGTTGGTAAGAATTTCATTGCTTTTGCATTGCTTGTACCATGCATGTCGAGCATAAGGGCAACCATGAAAAATTGTTGGACCATACAAAGATAGCAATTTTTGTAAGTCAATAAATTTAACAACTTTTTTGATACGAAAACCTTGTTGGGTTATTGGCAGTGATGAAGTCTTGAGACTTGGTCTCGAGACCATTTTTGCAAGTCTCAGTCTCGGTCTTGAAGGTTTCAGGTCTCATCTTGCTCTGAAAGGTGACAGGTCTCGGTCACAAGCCTGTTGTCTTGAAACTGTCAATATTGCAAAGATATGGCTTTGTAAATGTTCTGTGATTCAATAAGGTTTTCTGTTGTATTAGTAAGAAAGAACCAAAACAGATTGGAAAAATGCCAGAAATTTGAAAAAATTCAACTTGAATAAAGTGGTGATGATCATTTTTTGAAAAATTTTAGCAAAATGCACAAATTATGAAATCTCAAGTTCCGGTCTCAAAGTTTCAACAAGGTGTCGGTATCAAAGGTTAGTCTTGACGACATAACTGATTATTTGACAAGACAAAAATTATGCCATCTGTATCAGACAATAATGTATGAGTGAATTCGAAGCAAAAACAACTGTCAATGTGTATGGAAATAACAACTGTCAATGTGTATGGAAAGCTTTTTCAATGAAAAGTGGGCAGTTGGGTTTGCTATTTTTCATTTAGTTTTTTTTATTTAGTAATTTAACTGTTTGTGGGTTGTATTTTATTCTATTTATACTTTATGCACTTCGCAGAGCTGATGATGCATGCTTTGTAGGCGAAATATATACTCTGGAAGATCTTAGTGTCTGATTCTGTGCTGAGAAAGGATTTCTTTCAATAGACAGTGCATGGAAATAAGATTTATGTTTGTATCAAATCAAGTAAGATCTCTGGATCATGCAACTCTGGTTTTACAATTGAATGGAACTATAAAGAGAATCAACCAGACAAAAAGATTATAATCAGTGATTACAAATGAGAAAAAAGAATAAGTTACTACTAAGTATATTGTGAATCAGATTGCATGTAAGAATTCACATAGGTAATAATTTTCCTGACCATGAAAATAATATATACAAATTTGTTATATTTGTTTTACTTTCAAAAATTAAAAAAATTAGCAGCATTCAAAAGTGGCCCTTTTTTCTGTTTTTTTTTCACATTTTTGAACATGTTTTCAATCTTAAAAAATTTTTCGAGGGTACTGAGCATACTTAAGAACTGTGTTGTTAAACTTTCATTAAAATGTTTTGTAATTAAACAAATAAAATTAAAATAGATTTAATTTAAAAAATCAAATTAAATTGTATTTAATTTAAAAAAATAAATATACTTAAAAAATAAAGTTTTTTTAATTTCATGATAATATTTTTTAAAAGTATTTTTTGTAAAAAAAAATTTTTAATGGATATATACTATTATATAAACATGTAATTTTTTTTTTGCCTGATGATCAAAAATAAGCATGGGTGACCAAGATACAGTAGTATCTCCATAACAGCAGGTCTTACATAAAAAAATGAAGTCAATTGAAGTTGCACTATTTGATTCATAGGTATTTAAAATATCGTCATGCTTGAATGCACATGAAGAACATGTTGCCTTACAACAATGATTAACCAGGGTTCAAAGGTCACCAGTGGAAAACTTACTGTGTTGTTTTGTTCAGCATAGATCCTTCCACTTTACTGCAAAATATTGAATGAAAATATTCAGAGATAAAAGAGTGACAATCAGTTGAGGTTCCATCAGCAAAATTCCAAGAATTTTTTGGTCTAATCCTCTTGAAAAACATCAAAATTTCAAATGCTCATAATTTCGGAAATACAGGTCCGATTTCAAAAATTCCAACTTTGTTGAGCTCAGAAGCCTGAGATCTTTCCCCTACAAAGTTTCATGAATTTTGGTGAGGGTCAGATGAAAAATCCCCATTTTTCTGGATCACCTGACAAGGAATGACCCATATATAATGTTTCGGAAAGCTCTAAGAGCCGCATGGGGTTGCAGTTTGGCCACCCCTAATATATATGAGGAGTTTTCATCAAGATTGGACACCCCCACACTGCCATCACGATGTTAGATCCTCGGTCCTACCCAAATGAGATCTGACAAACAGATGGATTGGAGATAAGGGGTTTAATAGAATACATTCCGATTCCAGCTTCACCAGACCAAAGTCCACTAGAATTTTATAAGAGGAAACTTGAAAGGCAAAGTCAATGTTATTTATGAAACATGCAGCAGTTGCTGAATTGAGTGCAGCAATTGAATGAGAATGTGTAAAAATACCAATAACAAGGTTTTGTGATGTTTGCATCTGTTTCTTTGCATTATCAGCAGTGTCTGGACTGGAGTTCTAGTGGTTTGAGGCCTGCCTGGAGAACACAGAAAGTATTCTGAGACTCCTTCCTTCAGCCACCTGTTTGGTAAAATCTCACATTGTGACAGTGTGGGAGTGCCCCACCATGTTGAAAGTAAAATATTAAACCACTGCCTTTGCACTTCAGCCGTGTTTTTCCACTTCCAGTGGAATTTCAGAATGGATTTCCTTTGACAAAGAATGTTTAACTGCTATTGTTAATTCTAATCGGTTTGTCCTGGAATGACAAAAAATGTTATTGAGCTGTTTAGCTGATAAAGGGTGCGTACATTTTCGGGATACCGTGTGGGTTTTCACCTACATATTGAAAGCTAAGCGTTTGATATACCAGCTACCAAAAATATGTCGACACACTATGTACCTGAAAGCAAACACAAAAGATTAGATTGGTGAAGCCACAACCTGCTTAGAAGAAGTTGTTCATTGTGCTTAAAATAAGATACATTTAAGGGCTCGACGCTCCAAGTCACCATCTTCCAAGGCTGACAAAGAAACTATAAATGAAGATGAAGAAGTTCCCAAGCAAAAAGTTAGTGTACATCTTAGTTTATTACATTTTTATTAATAGTTGTCTTAATCTAGAAAACCAGTTTTGCCGTAGCTTGCATTCTGAACCGTTGTGTACAGTAATTCCCTTAGTGTAAAGCCCTGGTGACAAATACTCGGTCAAAATTATGTTGGTTTCTATGTGCGTTTGCGATGTTAAATATTTTTTTGCGATTCGTGCTAAGGATAAAGTATCATATTAAAGCCAGTGCGTGACAGTGTTGATTTATTTTTAGACTCAACCTCTCAGTTTAGAAGAGATGCTGTTTAAGAAGAAAGCTGAGGAAGCTGAAGCCGCCAAAGTATTCTGTTCTTATTCTGTTCTATCCTTCGGGAATAATTTGTTTAATGACAGTGTAGCGTGGTTGCTGTACCTACCGAAAAATCCTAGATTTTGAATACAGAAAAAATACAGATTTCAAATTCAAATACTTCGCTGTTTGTTGCTCAGCCGAAGTTTCTGACCAAGGAGGAGCGCGCCGCCGCCGCGATCGCGCGTCGACAGGAAGAGGTCGAACGTCAACGGCGTGAACTGGAGGAGAACCGTAAGCGGCAGAAGGAAATCTTCGAGGAGGGGAAAAAGCTTCTTGGTGCGTAGCTAAGTCTCGTTGCATCGCTTGCTGAACTTGTCTCGCGACCAGGAGAGGCAAAACAGGAATTTGTCTCCCATGGAAATTGGGACAAAGAACCAAAGTTTCTAGTAACCCTGAAGTCAGCCGCTTACTTCCAAATAATTGATTTGATTTTTGCAAAAATAGTTCACATGCCGCTTGCACTGCACAAAAGCCAGGTTCGCTGTTCTGATGTCATGCAACGATGAGATCGCATTTCACTCAACTCCGTTCCGTTGCCTGCAAAGGCAGGTTGCGAAACTTGCGAGCGGTTGTTCTGTAGTTCGTTATTGCGTAACAATACCGTGGCCATAAATCTTCAAAATTTCACTTCACGTTACGGTAGTAGGTGTTTTGCCGCATGGGACTGTTAAACGCAGACATACTGGCGGGTAATGCAGCGAGACAGTAACTGCTGATAACGGTAAGCCACGTAGTTTTATATTGTGTGAAAAGAAGGATGAGTAAATCTGTAGCAATGCTTCCACAAGTTTAAAAAATCCATTGCCAGTGTGAGTGTGACAAATGTGCCTTAGTGCAGGTTTTTTTTTAAGGAAAATGTTAGGTACCCGGCAGGGACCCGATTTTCTCTGATTCTAGGGACCCGATGATAGTCCTCTCTCATTTTAGGATCCAAATTTCAAATCTATAAAACACCTTTAAAAACCCTGCCTTGGTGATTAGCTTAATCAAACTACGCTTGTCGAGGCTTCTTTTCACACAGTATAAAACTACTTGGCTTTTTAGAATATGTGTATGCATAGGACCGGATTTAGAAGTGGGCAAAGTGGGCACCTGTCCAGATCCTCCACAGTCGTGAACCGTGAGCACCTTGATTAATGCTGGTTTAACATATGTAATGTGAACAATCATAAAATAGTTGATAACAACAGTATTAGCAGGTTTTTTTAAGGTATTTGCGGGACCCGATTCGAGTCTCTAGAATCAGAGAAATCGGGTCCATACCGGGTACCTAACATTTTCCTTTCAAAAACCTGGTATTAGAAAACAGAAAAGTTAATATTTATTGAAACAAATAATATGTTTTTTTAATTTGTTTGACAATCCTGCATTCGTCAGACTGCACAATCATTTAACTAAGTTTAATGTACGGCCTTAGGTATGACTACACATTTACAGCTAACTGATAATGGTATTTCCTTGAACTTTAATAATGTTTCATTGAGGTACTGAGGGTCTCCACACAAAGGCTGCCCAGGGGCTCCACATGTCTAAATCGGGCCTTGTGTATACAATCTTACGGGAATGCGTCATAATCGCTAAGGTTTAGTTCTGACTTCTCAGTGAGTACTGAGGGGAAAGTTGTATTTGCTGTGGTGTGTTTTCATAATTCATCCGCTCAATTTTTTAAAGCCTGCGTGTTGATCTAAATTGAATTATCGCAATTTACCTGGCTATCGCTGACAACGAACGCATTTTTTGTTTTGTTTGTGGTGTAGCAAGGGTAAAGTGTTTTGTGAACGACTATTTGCACTGCATCGTCAGTAACCAGAAAAGGATCAGCAAAATGTCGAAGTTGCCCCTGGAAAATTTTCTGCGGACGCTCATGCCCGCAACCTTTTAATTGTGTCGTGCTCTGTTGGAATTGTCAAGAGGTCTTTTTAGTGGCGAATGTTTTGGCTTCTTTCGTCACATGGAGCTTTGCTCGCAGCAGCATCTTAGTGTGATTGCTGCTTGACCTTCATCCGTTTCACGATAAGTTGGCTTCCTGCTGCGGCAAAACAATTGTTAATTGTGGAGGAAGCTCTGCTCACCTTAATCTTAAGAAAGCAACGCCTTATACAGGATTTTTTAGCGCGTTTGCAAAGTGTGAATGCTGGTTTTTCAATACAATCTTGCTTTGAAGATTGTGATGAAAGCCACCTTTAGGTTTATAATTTATCATCGAAGTGACCCAATCACTCAACCTGCGCAATTTGTTGCCAGTGTGTGGTATTGCCTGCCGATAATTAAGTATTTAACCTTGTAACGCTAACATCTGCTGATGCCACAGCACTCCAACCACATTGCTGCTTTGCCGGAAGGTAAAACACCCGCATTAGTCGATAGCTGTTATCACAAACAATTTTAAGATCTGGCAGCGCTGAACTAGCGAATCCTGTTCATCGCACTTGTTTGCTTCGCATGTCTTTAATCTTTTTCAATTCAGAAGCTTTTCCGTTGCCTGGGAGGTACCGCCAGCTCCGTATGCCATCTATTTGCCAACAACCGCTCAACGGACAACTTGCCTTAAGGATGCTGTTAAGCCGTTGGTGTTGCGTTATTGATTTGAAGCGCTGTAAAATCACTTCTTGCGACAGAGGATCCGCGCGAAAGAGAACGGAGGGAGCGGGAGGAACGTAGAAAGCTCCGAGCAGCTGGGGAGAGTGTTGTGGAGAATGGGACACGACAGGGGAAGGATTCTGAAAAAGAGTTAGCGGTGAGGAGGGGTGGAGACAATGAATGATGGATTTAACTTTTGAGGGGTTCCCACGCGGTATTGAAAGTATGGAGAAAAGTTTAGAATTTGGCCAAAATGTAAATAAAGTTTTGAAAAAGTATGGAAATCCCAAATTCAGCCATTTGTTTATTCAAATTTTGTTCTTAAGCACTGATTCTTTACAGCTGATGACAATTCGCAGATTTTTTGCATTGTGTTCCATGAATAAAATTTTAGAAAAATGAAGATAGTGATGGTATTAAAAGTTTTTGCATTTAATCAGTTTTTTTTAAGGAAAATGTTAGGAACCCGGTTTGGATCTGTAGGGACCCGATTTCTCTGATTCTAGGGACCCGATTTTCTCTGATTGTAGGGACCCGATTCGGGGCCTTTAAACGCCTTAAAAAAACCTGATTTAATATTGAAAGCGTATTGAAAAAGTATAGAAAATATTTTTTGAAAATGCGTGGGAACCCCGTTTCTTACACTGCCACTTAAACACGTTTGCTGCGTTTCCGGTATTTGGAAGCAAACGTACTTCAGTTTTTTGTTCTGTTAGATTGGCAGTTATTTAATCTGCCTACAAACTTTTACTGTATGCTTTGAAATCGTTCAACTTCCTCAGGCCATTAAAGATCGGTACTTAGGAATTGTGAAAAAGAAAAAGCGCGTTCGTCGCCTCAACGACCGGAAGTTCGTCTTCGACTGGGACGCTGGTGACGACACTTCCGTCGACTACAACCCAATGTAAGTGTCCAGTAATTCTCCACCTTTGATCAGCGTGCTTTGATACTCTGTCTTCGTAGCAATCAATCAAGTCAACTGTTGTACATGCACAACTAACCTGGGTCGGTAGATGACTTTTGTTGATGCTGTCTCAACCCGTGTCACTCAGATTACATGTTCAGAAGATTTCCGTATGAGCGAATGCGAACAACACAGCAAACAAGCATTTTTCATCGAATTGCAACCTGACACATCTAATCACGATAGGAATGAAGATTCTTTTCATGCCCACATCAGAGCACGTGTTCCCCCAACGCTGTGAGCATTTTCTTAACGTACACCAGGGGTCTCCAAACAACGGCCCGCGGGCCAAAGGCGGCCCGCGAAGCTTTTTCATCCGGCCTGCAAGCCATTTTGTCAATAATGAAAACATATGATACCGTATTTACAAAAATTTTATTGGAATGTAACATATTCCGAAAAAATCACATTACGTAAGATGTCCGGTCCTCTAACTGTTTTGTAATAGTTTATTTGGCCCTCATACAAAACCGTTTGAAGACCCCTGACGGACACAACACAACACCACCAGGACAGCTTGTCATTGCTTGCTGCTGCTCGCGTATCAAGCTAACTCAAAGTCGGACTACCCCTGACAGCCAATGGGGACAGGTGGTTTTTTTTTTAAATAAACAATTACCTGTTAAACAATCACCTGTTATGAATAAAAGAATGGCAATTATCAATTTTTCTGTTTCAAAACTAGACATTTTGTAATACTACTCTTGCGCAAGCAACAACATGCGGTCCCAACGTAGAAGTTCTGTGCGCTGAAGAAAAAGACTGATGATTCACACGGTTTTCATGTGTTGATTTTACACCCTGCTTGACATCGTAGAAGTAAAACTCGCACCGCCTGAGCCGGTTTCAAAAAGTCAGTCCTCTCTCCCGAATGCCCTGCTCTTGCGAGCGGAGAAGCAACCACCGCACAACACTTTGACATTTGTGTGGACTTTTGTGAACTGCTTGGCAATGCGAATGCATCTGCAACCCACTGCTGCCACCGCAGGCATCTGAAACACAGCATAGCTGACGTGCGTTTTGCTCCGGCTCTATTAGGATTTTGTATATGTTCGCATGTACAACATATTTTGTATATGTTCGCATGTACAATATATTTTGTATATGTTCGCATGTACAATATATTTTGTATATGTTCGCATGTACAATATATTTTGTATATGTTCGCATGTACAATATATTTTGTATATGTTCGCATGTACAACATATTTTGTATCTGTTCGCATGTACAGTATATTTTGTATATGTTCGGTTTCGGGTTGCGTCAGAGTCAACCATCGTTATTTCGTCACAATCAATCATTGCTCGTTATTTCGCTGCAGATACAAGGAAAAGCATCATGTCCATTTGTACGGTCGCGGTTTCATCGCCGGCATCGATATCAAATCGCAAAAGAAACAACAGTCCGAGTTCTACAACGAACTGATCGAGAAGCGGAGAACTCATAAAGAGAAAGAACAGGAGAAGTAATTCACGCGCGATGACGTAGAGCAGGAGTAACGTTGCGAAATAACGATTTTCTTCACTCATATAATATCATTTTATTTCACACTTCCTCAAAAAGGCATAAGCTGAATATCACAGCGCGTTGTTGGATTGTACACCAGGCTCGTTTCTTTGAAGTAGCTGACGGTCTGACGTGAGCTATTTAGCTCGGTGGCATAGCGTGTTATCACTCTGAGTTCGCATACTGCCGCAAAAGTAAACCATGCTCACCTGCCTTTAAGAAAACGACAGAAGAACCTGCAGAAGAAAGAGCGCAAGAAGCTGTGGGACGATCGGCACTGGAGCAAGAAGGAGGTGTCGGAGATGCAGGAGAGAGACTGGAGAATATTTAGGTAAGAAAAAATGTCCGATAAATGTTATTGTTATTGGTCAGTTTTTATTCTTTTTTTTAAAGAGGTAAAATTCCGATTGGTTCTCTGTTTCCGCTGCAGAAATCTAAAAAAAATAATAATATTCACCTCCCATGAACGTTAGAGGTTGACGTGGCTTGTACGTCATGCCGGTTAGTGGTTCTGGATTCGCATCTCTTTTGTGCATCGACTATCTTTTCGGGGAGTGAGCAGTGGCGTCACGGACAGGGGTCAGGAGGGGCGAACCGCCCCCTGGCAAGCTAAATGTAAAATTGAGCCCCTATTTCGTTTATATTTCGATATTGATGTTTTTTGCGTTTGTCGTGATATTTTCCTGTCTATGATTCACTATCATAACTTGTTTCTGTTTGTTGGCTAGTGCGCTCCCTTCAGCTAAGTTTTGCCCCCCCCTGGCTCAAACCTCAAGTTACGCCACTGGGGGTGAGTGTGTGTCTTCTGCGGCATGACAAGGACACCCTGTAGTTGAGCGTTGCCACGTGGTTTAACCCGAGAGGAAACGTTTCTCAGTGTAATAGATCGACACTGAGAACATCGCCGTCGGCCCAGGGTGGTATGTTCAACTTCTCACACATATGTTCAGGGAAGATTACAACATCAGCACAAAAGGTGGCAACATACCCGATCCCATCCGAAGCTGGAGGGAATGTTCCGAACTTCCCAAAGAGCTGCTCGACGTCATCGAACGCATCGGCTACAAAGTTTGTATCCCGTTCTGAGCAACGCGCATTTTGTTCGAAAGTTGCCCAACTGCGTTCTAGACCAGACTCATTGTGCAGCTCGCAACTTCCTGCCTTCATCGCGGCTTACCCTGCGTTCGAAGGCTTCTGCGTTGTTGCGTTGCCATGATCAGCGGCGCGATTTGCGCTCTTACACTTTTCAAATCTTCTTGCGTTTATTGTTAGAGCCCCACGCCCATCCAGCGACAAGCCATTCCCATCGGTTTCCTCAACCGAGACATCATCGGCGTCGCGGAAACAGGATCGGGAAAAACGGCCGCTTTCCTCATTCCTCTGTTAACGTGGATCATGTCTTTGCCCAAAATCGAACGGTAGGTTCTCACATCTGCCTTTGTTCGTTGCCTCCGGTGTAAACAGTTTCGCATGTAATCGGAATGTTTCGCATGTAGTCGGAATGTTAAAACCCGTTGCATTTCAAGGCATATTACCGCAGTAAAAGTCGCATCTCTCGTCGGCAAATGCCATTTCGGTATCGATCCGTTTTTAGACTATTGCGCGAAATTTTCAAGTTTCGCGTGTTGGCTTGTGACCACTTGCATTATTTGCAACCGTGCATGCGAATTTCTGAAAATTTTTGTTTGAAACCGGCCGCTTCTGTTCTGCTCTCACACATTGAGCCTAGCCTGCTTCCACACGTCTCTTTGGCCTTCTTTCTACTAAGTATCCTCATACACAGTAGACAAACAGTTTCTATTAATACACGACCGCCATAACCTATAATTTAAAGTACATGTGAACGACCCCACATATTTTTATCGAAGGCCGCATGAGACCGTGCAGCCGCCGGTTGTGCACCCCTGATTTAGAGCGTTCACTGTTTCAGTACCCCCTTATCTTCACGTGCTGCTGTCACGTTTTTTGCGTGTCCTGTTCCAGGTTGGAAGACGCCGACAAAGGCCCGTACGCAATCATCCTGGCGCCAACCCGCGAACTGGCCCAGCAAATCGAAGAAGAAACGATCAAGTTCGGAAAGGAGCTCGGCATACGGACTGTGGCGGTTATCGGTGGCTTGTCGCGCGAAGACCAAGGTTTTAAGCTGCGCATGGGATGCGAGGTATTGTCTTCGCTGCTGGGTCGGACTGTAACAAATAAAGGGGAGCTCGACTTGTTTGCAATTTTTGTTGAAAGTTATTTTATGAACCGTCTGTGTCGCGATTAGAAGTCTAGAATTAGATCGCTTTGTCTCATGAAACGAGACAGCAAGCTCGTTCCAGACCAACCTCTGGGATATCACTGCACGCCTTTTACCTTAAGTCCTTTTTGCTCTGTGCCATCTATTGAGCTTCTAATATTGTGTCGTGCATGAGCGTCCATGAAGTTTGTTGTCATTCAGCACATTGAGATGGATAATTGCCATACGTTACTGCTTTTTAAAGACATTAGCCAGAGGAAGCGTAAACCCATACGTTTTCATCTCACTGCATTTCCCTCGTGTTAATGAAACTAACGTATAAAGATCTTTTTACGCAAGAAGTCAATTTAGACCATGGTAATGGGTATTAACATTAAGATGAGATCACTAAATTTCCGCGTTATCGAGTAAGAAGCAGGCTTCCTGACATTGTCCACAGCATGTTTGGGCCTATTTTCCAGATTGTTATTGCCACACCCGGTCGGTTAGTGGACGTACTGGAGAATCGTTACATCGTATTGAGCCAGTGTACCTACGTTGTATTGGATGAAGCCGACAGGATGATTGACATGGGCTTTGAGCCGGACGTGCAAAAGATTCTGGGTAGGCTGTTTCAGTGACCGATTAAGCCCGTTTTTTGCAAAACTTTCGTGAGATTACTAGACCTTGCAGTCTCTTTCTGTAGCATAATGTCGTGAAGTGAAACGCAACAATGTAAGTTGTAACGTCACTCACCAACTAATCGAATTAGCCATTGCTGTCATTGTCACTGAAATCAACTCCTGACGCGAATATATTCCTAACCCTCCCCCCCCTAAGATATCTAGCCTAAGGAAGAGTAACGCACTCAAATTAATTTCCTGGTGGAGTTGGGCGTGAAGCTTGCATCTCCTCATTGACTGTGCAACATCATGTTTAAACATATGAAATGAAGGCCGATGGCGGTGATGTGCATCCGTTAAATGTAATCCTGCAAGTTTTTCTTTTGTGGCTTACTTCAGAGCACATGCCTGTTACCAATCAGAAGCCCGACGCCGACTCCATGGAGGACAAAGAGATACTGAAGTCGAACTTCTTATCAAAGCACAAGTACAGACAGGTGGGAAGATACTACTTCTTGCAAAAACATCTTGCTTTAATCAAGTTCTGCACGTCCTGTGAACTTCATTGCATTGCAAGCACAGGTGGTTGTAGTTCACGCTGTGTTGGTCACGTTATTTCAAACCAGCAACGGCAAACCATCGATGAGCTTACATCCATGTCATGTTGCCCTTAAGTCCCTTGTGAATAGCTTCTTGTGCTCAATGCGGTAAGTTCCGAAGTGCTCAAGTTTCTCAGACGCTACGCACTGGCATTACTAAGTCAACGCACGTGGAAGCAGGCGTGGCTTTGTCGGGTTCGTTTGCACGGTTAGGATCAAACGGACGTATATCTTGCGAATGCCGTGCCTTGATATTTACACTTATCGCGTGACATCGGCAAAAAGCAGCGGTCAACAATGGTGGGGAGGATGTTGTCCATGTGAACATTTAACGTGACCCGCGTCAGAAATTTCGCTACCCGGATTATGTTGGATTTGCGTGTCAAAGTAATATAAACATGTTTGGTTTATTAAAGTATTATGAACGTATATACTTCGATGTAATTTTAATTACAAGTTGAAATAAAAATTATTTTAATTAAAAAAATTGAAATTATATCTGCCCGCCCGTGGTATTCCACAACCCATGCGTCCCGTGATCGTAAATAGATGCCCCCAATACCGATTTAAGAGTATCGACGTTGCTTTACTGCACTCTAATTGCTCCGGCTGAGTCGCAGCGTCACAGCGCCCTGGGACACAGCAGTGCAATGCAGCAAACTGACTTCTCTTCCTATTCCGACCAGACGGTCATGTTCACAGCAACCATGCCCCCCGCTGTGGAGCGCCTTGCCCGTTCCTATCTCCGCCGTCCGGCCATCGTTTACATCGGTTCAGCCGGCAAGCCGATCGAGAGAGTGAAGCAAATCGTTTATCTCATCAAAGAAAATGAGAAGAGGTAAATAACTTACATCTCAATGCATGGAAATTGTTTTTCTTTGTAGGGAACAGTGATAGTTCGCTTGTATTTTTATTTTTTGCCTTGGTACACCTGCCTGGTTTCTATGACCGAACGAGGGGTTGATATACCTGGGGCGACAGAAGCCTCCTCCACCCAAGAGTTTGCCCGTCTGCGTCCACTTGATGATGGTCAACCGAATCCGAATCTCAAAAAAGATGTCTGCCTTTTTTAATTAGTCAAGCCAAACTTGTTTGTGATGATGAGATAATTTTCAGTCGCCAGTGGAGTCCTGGTTCTTCCTCTCATTTAGTATCGTTTTGGAAGCACTATTGGCTCGTGTACACGATTTTAGTTGAGTTTGGTTAACACCCACAATATTGATCACATTGAATGAAAGTCTGTCAGTTCCCACAGTCCCTCCAGTTAAATGAATAAATGAAATAATAACCCGTTAAGTTTCAGACCTGCAAAAGGAAGCTTCGTTGTCTTAGGTAAATACCTTCGGTCTCACTTAGGTAAGTTGATCTGTAAATCGGTAGAACAGTGTTGAAATTTGTGAACTTAAAGTGGTTTTAGCAGCTGTGCTGAAGCAAGGGATGATGTGCCGACTGTGAATGAAACGGTGTTATATGGAAGAATTGTACAGATTTAGTTTCGTTCCAAAAACAAGGCGTCATTGTACTTGCATCGTATTCCCTTTAAAGTGCCATGCATGAGCGATCTGCGAGCGCCCATTTCCAGTCATGGGCGTCGGAAGGGGGGCAAAAGGGGCCTGCCCCACTGGATTTTCAAATTTGATATGATGCTATGAATTTCTTGGAAGAAAAATTTTTTCTCTTAGTTTTGGTATTGGCACAATGAAATTTCACCACTATTGGAGCTCTTATAAAAACCCGTTTGGTCACCACCCCTGGAGAAAATCCTTTCGACGGCTGTGTCTCCAGTTAGGCTATGTCGTGGTTAATACGGCTACATTCGCAGTGAATACTCCATTGATGGCGGACTTTCTGACCTCGTCAAGCCGCGTAAATTTCAGACAAATAAATTTTGAACACTGCCCGACGGTTTCCCACCACGCGGAAAGCCAAATTAATTCCCAGTGCAAAGATTTGCATCCCGGTAACAGAAATTGCGACATATTTTTGCACATACGTCATTTTTGTGAGTGAAAGCGAAAATGGCACGCTGGTATTGAGCAAACAAGTTCGCAAGAAATTGATGTAGTAATAGATGTGCAGTGATCCCAATTATGATCCAGCTTAACCTTTTGACTGTCGTGGATGTCAGTTCCTTGGCTTGCTTTGTGTATTTTTCAAAAGTTAATCTTGTTTAGAATACAAAATGATGCGCTTTTTGCTCTGAATATTTTCTTTTGAAACTGGTTAAGAATGATCAAACCTCTTATTACAGAAAGAAGCTTCTAGGGATATTGGAAAAAGGAATCACCCCTCCAATTATTGTTTTCGTCAATCAGAAGAAAGGGTGTGATGTCTTGGCCAAATCTTTGGAAAAGATGGGGGTGAGTTTCATGGTGTTCTTTTCCTACTAACTTTAAAATCGTCTGAAACTTGGTGGCCGTGTTTCTGTAACTTTGCTTGTGCTCAGTACAACGCCACCACGCTGCACGGTGGAAAGGGTCAGGAGCTCCGCGAGTTGGCACTCAGCGGTTTGAAGAGCGGAAGCAAGGATATCCTCGTCGCCACTGACGTTGCCGGTCGTGGTATCGACATTCAAGATGTCAGCATGGTCATCAACTTCGACATGGCCAAAAGCATTGAAGGTTTGATGAATTCTAATTATTTTAATTTATTTTTTTGTCAAAACGGTGAGGGTAGACCGCAATTAACCGGATTAGCAGTTTCGTTGGGTTGAGTGGATTATTCGTTTGTGAAAAACAGTTGAGTGAAAGGTCGTTGCTGAAATTCCGGAATGCTGAGATTTTCCTGTTTGGAATTGTTATTTTCGCCTCTTGGAGAGGCGTGACTTGAAAAAAAAGGTAAAGCAAATTTACCGCCAAAACGAATTTTCTCGCTCCAAACTTCGTCATTTATAAATTATACGTCCAACCTTTATATTAGGTTCTGATTGATTTTTGCATAGACTGATCCATAGGCGTAGCCAGGGGGGACATACCCCCCAAATTATCAGCTTACCTTGTCATTTTATGCTTTGAGAGGCGGCGTCGCAAGCAAAACACTATTGCTCGCCTGAAGTCAAAGCTTTGCCCCCAAAAAATCTTTTGGGCTGGCTGCGCCAATGGACTGGTCGTTCCTGTGCTTTTGTTTAACATTCATTTACGCAAGAGGAACACGACTGCGACAGCAAAACCGTAATTCTTCTCGTGATTGCGCCAACCCTAGCGATTTCTTTACTGAACAGATTATACTCATCGCATCGGGAGAACGGGTCGGGCTGGGAAGACCGGTACCTCGGTCACATTCCTCACGCAGTCGGACTCGTCTGTGTTCTACGACCTCAAGCAGGCCCTCATGGACAGCCCTGTGTCCACTTGCCCCCCCGAACTTGACCGCCACCCAGACGCCCAGCACAAGCCCGGGACAATATTGACCAAGAAAAGAAGAGAGGAAACCATATTTGCTTGATGAAAGCAGGTCCTCCTCAAGTGTGGGTGCCCACAACGTTGTGTTCCAACTCCATCGCAAATATAGATGCTGCCCTTGCTTGTCAATCGAGGTCCTAATTTTTAGGCAACTTTCCAACACAAAATGACGCTTAACGGAGGAAAAGAGCACTTTGGCGAAGTGTTTGTCACACAAAAAAAATCTCGAGAGCATTGAATCATGGCTACGAACCTACCAGGCTAAAGCTTGTTGCTTACTGCTGTAATGCTCCGTTGTCATGGTGGCAAGCACTGAAGAATGGAATGCATCCGTGCCTGGCATCAACTGCAAACATCCGGGCATGCCAACATATTGAACTTATGTATTTGACGAATTTAGTTTGTAATAGACAAGTGTAACGATCAGTTCCCGAAGTCTAACGAGAATGACAACTGATAATGGACAGTACAGCGACAGAGCACTTCGCCAGTGGCTGAACGTGACCTATTTAACTGTTGCTGCTGTTACCGTTTCCGAAAGTAATGCTCCAGGCCTGGCAGTCACCGCGCAAACCCGTCTATCAATTAAACTTTTGGACTGCAGGAAAAGACTTGAAAATTGAGAAGCCAAACCTATAAAACATGTTGTTAAATTGACTCTGTCCCGCAAACCACAAAATTTCATCGATAAATGCGAAGATGATTGAGTTTAGCTCTGGTTGTTTCTGCGTTTCGTTTGCTAGGCTTCACTTTAACAAATAGATTCATAGCTTGTTCTTTTGACATGTGGACATAAAGGACCGCGCCTGCAAAGTCACTTGAATATTTTTCAAAATTTTCTAGCTTCAGGCATTTCTGAGAAAAAGATCGCGAGAGAACGAAAGAGCAGCGCCTGGGGCGATTCTTCCCCAAGTGTCTTCTCTTACACGAAAGATTCGCTGATTGCCAATTCCGAGCCGGTGTGTGCGTGCAGCCATTTCCGTTGTTGCCATTTGTCTTGTTGGAGATTCGTCAGGTCGTGTTCAAAACCAGGTTTCTTCAAGGAACACCAACCCTGAATAATTTTAGTCCATGATACGCGGGCTGTTTTGAATATTGACTTGTTGATTCGATGATTTAAGGCAGTGGTTCCCAACCTTTTTTAATGCATTCCTCCCTTTGCTGATTTTGGACCTTTTTATTCTTCCCCTGTTCGGGTTCGTAGGCTCGTATGAACTACAATTGAAACAATGGTCTTTATTGACGACAGTAACTGGGTTAATAAAACTGGGACAAAAACTATTTTTTATCAAATAATTGCAATAAAGTTTGTCAACAAAAACCTATGATAGTCCACTAAATAACTTACAAATATGAAGTGATGCAACTAATTGAAAAAGCCAATGTCAACTTAAAAAGAAGTACAACACTTACGATGAATAAGCAACTTAAGTATAAAGTGGAAATTCCTCCCCTGAACTCATAAAATTCCTTTCCCGGTTGGGAACCACTGATTTAAGGCAACAGTTTCGTGACCAACATGTTAAAATATATTTGTGGTGAGGTCTTATGCAGTGAACTCCATCAATATTTTCCAAACATCGTGTTCTTTCGCTACTTCCCAACGAGATACGCGCCCAGCATGCAAACCTTGCTGGTCATGTGAATGTGCGCGTAAACAATAGTTCGAAAATTCTTGCTCATAGCTGTGTTTTTGTTATCGACGCGTACCAGACGGTGGTCAAGCAAGTTTTTGAATAAATCTGTCCTCGAAAACTTGAGCTGTCCCGATTCCATGGATGCATAATTGTGTTTTTCGACTATTCTAGATTCGCAGCTCTTCGCCCTAATCGTTGAATGACGTGTCGGTAAAAATCGATAGGATGCGAGAACAAAAATCTTTCCACTCCTTCATTTGGAAAAAAATCAGCAACAAAAATGCTTCTAAAAATTCCACATTATCCCGACCTTGGCTCAATCGCTTGCACATAGGAAATATTCAGGCCGGCTGACGCTCTTCGGATACTGTCATGGTTTACTATGCTAGGGTTACACATTGCTTAAGACTTTGTACTTGGTTTACCTAATTCGAAGCTTTCGTTTATAATCTGAAAAGAACTTCCTCTAAATCCATCGTAGGAATAACTTACTTTGTGCTATGCAGCGTTACAGCGCAGTTGGGTGGTGTTAAGACAACCGGTATCTCTAGACGACGGCCCTTTTACTCAAATACATCAATTTTGTGTGCGAAGTTGAGCAGTGGAAGATGCGTGAAGGCGGTCGGTAATAACAGGTCTGGAAAGTTGACTGCAAATAATCGCACTGTTTCCAGACGGCAATCTAGGCATAGAGCCGCCCGCAAACGCCTGGGACTGACATCTGCATAACTAGAATCAGGGATATACTCCCCCAAGTCGCCCGAAACTCCGGCTGCTACGTTGTGTCGCTGGGAGGCCTGGAATATTTCCGCCGAACGCGATATTTGAATAGCTCGAGTGACTTCAGTCGGACCTGTTTGTTTATGCTGTCGCCACGCATACAAGTGAGTGCGACCCCAGGCATGCACGGTTGGTAAACAACTGGTAATGGAAGCAGGTGTGAAAAAAAGATGCCACAGCCTTGTGAGAATCGTTTCATCACAATTACGCTTAATGGTCCAAGGTATTGAAGATGTTATGGCTTGATTAGATGAGATGTTCGCGCTGTTAAGCACATTTGCTGAAATTCATGTGCTCTGTCCAAAGTCATCAAATAAACGTTAAGTTTTTAAACTGCTTTCACATTACTAAATAGTCACCGTGTTGCAAGAACAATTCGTATTGAAGCCCGGAGCTGTATTGAGGTCTAGGCCTGCACGTGTTTAAGTGCCTGAAGCTGAAGTGGGTTGTGCTTTTCGTGAAATTATTGGCTACGCCACCGACAACATAAAAATTAAGTTGAAGCCAGCACAGTGCGTGACTCTAAAAATGAAGTTGAAGTCAGTAGTACGTGACTAAAAATTAATTTGAAGTCGGTAGCCTAGTACGTGAGCATCCACTACGCACGCCGTTTACGGCACGTACGCAGTGACGTCACTCGTAGTGCACCTGCCGCTCCACTCTTCAGCGACAGCTGTAGCTTGGGAAGCCAGGCACAGAAGCAGTTGTATACTGCAAATGAAAGAACCTTGAAAATTGTAGAATTTGTGTGTAACGTCATGTGAGGGTATCACCGCACCATTTCCTTAAGCTGATTTTGGGATTGAGGCAATTTCGTTAACAGCGAAAAAAGCGATTGATAACAGAGATGCGCGTGAACAGCTGAGTAAGATGCAAGTTAATATTTGAAAGACCAGGTTGGCCTGTCGTTTAAAGAATAATTTCTTAGCCGAGTTGGCCCGTTTTATGGTTTGCATAGACAACAGAATTTGTAGGGTAGATACCGGTTTCTGCTAAGACCCGACTATGTAAATACTAGTTGCCTTCTGCTAACTAAAATGTATGCTTGAATTCTGCTATTACCTCGAAACATGTTAATCTGAATCTTTGTAAGACTACGAGAGCTGCGCGAGTTACGTCTAGTTCTTCATAAAAGCGGCTTGCTTGCCATGGTTAAGTTATGAGTAACATGGTGTCTCAAAATATTTACGTGTCATAATTACCACTTGATGCAGCGGTCAGCAAACGTTTTGGTCTGCTAAGTCATTTCAGTGGCTCCAGGACCGTAGTCAGATTTTTAAAGTTTGGAGGTGGGAAGTAGATTTTATGCGGAAATATTTTTGTTATTATTATATGTTTAAAACATTTTTCGTGGCACAACAACATTTGGAGAGGCACAAAAAAATTGGGGGAAAATGCCCCAGTGGCTACGGGCTTAAGTGGTTCAAGAAAACACACTATGTCGAAAGAAACGAGAATTACAGAGAAAATTTTTTTGAAAATATTATATGCTCTGTGGGAAACATGATGTAGCATGTACTTGAATATAGATGCAATAATAGGTTCCGTTGATGAAGAGCTTAGCAACAAAATGTCACCAAGGTGATCGTCAGTCAGCTGAGAGCGAAGCTTGTTCTTATAAAACTTCGTTGCTTCTGCTTTTTGGGCGTGAAACAAAACAGAAATCAGTTTTTGTAAAATATGTTATGAAAGAAAGAAATAATATCACAAGAAAAAGTCGCAGGGTTAAGGATTTAAAACTAAATTCTGTCATTGCAGCCTTAGGGTGGCCATCGCTGAATGCGAAGTCGCGTAACAAAAACAACGACCAGAAATGAAATGCTGTCAGCTCTTGTTTTTGGACAGTGGCATCCATAGTGAACCAACTCTCGAGAAAACACTCTGGTTCATCACTTGCAACATGTCCTCACACAAAGTTAGTTCTTTCGGTGACCACTTCTACTCCTATGATAGCCCACACTATCGAAACAACATTCAGGATCTCACACCAGTTTTTGTAAGTGATATATGCGCGATATGGTTTTAAACATCTACAAATGTAATGTAACCTAATCTACCAAACCGTATGGCAATTTACATTCTGACAATTTTTCTTTAATATTTTAGTTATGTAGGCTTATTGTCTGAAGTCAAGTTGCATCGAAATAAAGCTAAACAACGGAAAACCTACAATTAATGCTGTGATTCATATCCCTGATTTCAGCCACGGGTTTGCAATAAGTTGCAGAGGTCCCCTAGGTCTGCAGTTTCGCAGTTGACCCAGCACTTTGAGCAATAACATGATTTTAGCTTAAGTAAAATCGCCATTTTTCTTTTCTTGCCCGCAGAAGGCAAGATTGTGGCTTCTAAGGTTATTATCGGCAATAGCTCGCCAAGCAATTGCGCTGGAAAGCCAGAAAAGATATCCTCGGATTTGGAAGTCAGACCTTTCCGATGAGTTTTAAAATAGGTAAATTTTGACACTTTTGAGAAAAATATAAATTTTTGATTTTTTGGAAGCGACTATGGTAAATATACTTCTTTTTTCTTTCAAAATGAAACAGATTTAATTTGGATGGTACAATAAGTTACTTGTGTTCGAAAGACACAATCCCATCGAAACAACAATACATCAAGCCTTTTCTTGTTTAAAATAACACAACATGCTAATTAAAACAACGCTTTCCGTGACTTTATCGAAGCAAATTCGTCTATGATATCATCGAAGTCAATTTTCTATGTTGCGTCCATTTCGGGACTCAGCAATGCTAGAACACATAATCTGTCCTGACTCATTAAGGCTCGGAGGTATGAAAAAATCAGTTTCTCTCACCTTGCAGTAGATACTGCCATCGTCAGCATTGTTTGCAAAGCAATTCGAAGATTAGGAAAGGCGTTTTCATCCCACTAGTCAAATATGAATGTCAGGAGGTCTTCGGGAGGCTATAATGTAAGTTGCACGACTTGATACTATAGCATTTTCCAATCTAGAATCTCCTCGCATAATTGCTTGCCATCTATATCTGAAGTGTACGCAGCTCCTAAATTCTCACACATAGATTTTGGTTTTTCACAGTCAGGACCGTCACAAAGGCCTTGGAGATCAAACAGAGAGCAAAATTAGGACAGAAAATACTATTATCTCTAAGCAAGACTAACACAATCCTCTTCTTTCATGAGTTAACATCTTTGCTCAACTGGTACGGTAACGATACTAACTGCTGGTTTTTCGAGGACTAAATGAGCTTCTATTCCTTAGTCTATGGACTGGAGTATTGTGTTTAACTATCACCGGCCACTAACAGGTTTTGTGAAGTCGGAGTCGGCAGCAGCACTTTATGTAATTAGTAAATCTGTGGAAGATTAAAAGCAATTATTATTTGCGTAACAGTCAAGATTCTCATAGCTGCGGACTTAAACTCATCTCAACCAGATTCTGATCAATATTTTCTTGCCTGAACCGCAGCAGCACAGACTGACTTGGCCTTGCTTAAAGCGTAAGAAGGACGAAGTCTTGTAGATATGGCAAGGGAGAGGGCTTGTTCTATCACAATGTCTGACCGCCGCCGTGTTGTGCCACATACTGTATTACAGTTTTGTCATAACACTTGATGGTGCTAGCGCAACTTGCCCTGCATTAGATGCAGGCGCTGTGTTGATGCAGTATTGCAGTTAATGGTTGAGGGGCGCAAAATAGAGGTTAAAAAACTGTAAATAAAATTTTTAATTTTTGCCAAGCAATTTTTGCGCTCTCGTCAAAGTGGCGCCCATGGCACGTGCCATGCCTGCCATACCTAGATACGCCACTGTTCACAATCCTACGTTGGGTTTGATAGGGTTGCTCATAGCAAATTTATCTTCAAAACAACGAAAATTACAATGTAGGATAGACATTCATGATTTCCCCCCTACTTTTTCCTTGGCCCCGCAGTGGTCACCCTTTTTTTCAAATTCCAGGATCGCTACTGCCTGGATCTGCCACTGCGTCTGGCCGCTAGGTTTTTTGTTCCTATTTTAGAGATAACTCATTTTAGAGACATGGGTTACACACAACATTGACTGAAAAACGGCAGACTTTCTGAAATTAAAAGACTTTTAGAAAAAGTTACCTCAGAAGACGAGCGTGATGCTGCACCTTCATATGGTATTACGCTTGAGTGATATTATGTTACGTTTTGTTAGGAATAATAACACAACTCATAATTAGTTCATTTCCATCACATTGAACTTCTTTGCAGTACAGCAGCAACTAATTTTAGTAGTGTCCTACTAAATGAAAAAGAATTTTAAATAATCACTTCTGTGTTGGAAAAGTTTGTACTGGAAAGTCTGGACTAAGAAAGCAAAAGAACGTTTACATTTACTTGTGTTAGGCTACTTGTGTATTGATGGAAACAAAACGAAAATGTATAGTAGAAAACATAGGTTCAGGCTCTTCACTCAGAAAAATAGATGCGAATGACACAAAGAAAACCTGGAAACACAAAAGACTGCGTAAAGCTTGCTTAATTAATCATGGAGCTATCAAAGGCAAAACGAAATTAGATGTTGACGAAGGGTTTCCGAAAGATTTTAATCAACGTAAGTTGCTTTGCCTGTTTTTTTATGGAGCATTTGATTTATAAATTTTTCTAGTTAGTTTTTCCGTTTGTGCCCAACAAACATTTGTTATAACAGCCTGAGAAATGTGGTCGATACTGTGACGTTTACCTAAAAGTCAGTTGAGACAAAAAGGTTCTAACGTTTTATTCTTTACAAAAATGAAAAGTAGCAGAAAGTAACGTTTCTATTTTTTGTTTATGTATTCCAGACTCGATGTCGGTAACACATGTGTTAGCAGTATAACGGAAATGTTTAGGGGTTATGCTAAACAGTGCCGCATTTAGCTACGTCCGAAGTTCCTACGTGAGTTCGATCATAGACATAGCAAGGACGGTATTCACAAAAGCTAAGTTTGCTTGACCTCCCTATCAAAAGACTTCTACACTCGGCT
>Ga0210059_1003637_pt1 | contig 24737 bp, 12 predicted proteins | sample Ectturendosymbi2_FD_188042 | JGI IMG/M metagenome (GOLD analysis project Ga0210059, IMG submission 188042) | Ecteinascidia turbinata endosymbiont from Florida, USA - Sample 2 (SPAdes) (version 2) | ecosystem: Host-associated > Tunicates > Ascidians > Unclassified | place: Key West, Florida...
TTTTCAAGTCAGAACGTCATTAACTTCTATTCCATGAACATCTGCAATTTTAGAACACAATATTAGGCCTACCGCATAGAGCTTGCAGACTGACAACAAAGGTTACTGGCTGCATTTCAAGTTTCTTCGTGTAGTTTTTGTGTCACTTCTGATCCTGCCACACGCGTTTTTTCAGCGTGGACCTGTGTTTGTTTTGCTAATAATGAAACTTTTCCAACAGTCAACAAGTTACTCTTTAAGGTTAGAGAAGTTTGAAAAAAATTGTAAATTTTTTGAAGGCCGCTTCTGCTCCGGAAACGTCCCAGTAAGCCTGGGTAATGGTGAGAATGTAATTTAGCCAAAATGTGTGTGGTTATTAACCGTGTTTGTTAAAAAAAGTTACCTGAGAAGTTGGGTCTTCTCTGCTATGCAGTCAGTACACATCCGGATGAACTTGTCCTTGAGCCCCCCCCTAAAAAAATCCTGGATCCGCCTATGCCTCTGACACCTTGGTGCAAAACGTTTTACTAGTTATTTGATTTCTACCCTTGTTCCATTGGCACTAAAAGTGCCTATGAAATCACGCTTACGGTGTGATTTAAGGTGCCAAACAGTCGTTACCATTGCAGTTAGGATTCGAACGCTTTAAGTACACTAACTCAAACTAATTTTAGCTTGCTGGGATCAAAGTAAGTCATTCGATGTGCGGCCCTCATTAATATGTCATTCAATATGCGACCGTGGTTAAGATAGTGACATAATTTTTGGCCCAGTAAGCAACTTCGACTGGACATAGCTGCTCGAAATACTGCTGTTTTTTTCCACAGAATAAGAAAAGATGATATTATTTGGCAGTGGCGGATCCAAGTGGGGCCGATTGGGGCGATCGCTCCCATGAAACCTACGAAACAAACTTTATTCACCATAGTGTTGTACAATTTGGAAAACAACATTCGCGACATAATGCTAGTTTATCGTCCGTTGTTTTGTCACAGCAGTGTTACGAAATACACTTCACCTTTCATACAGTATAGAAGCTGTTATGAGACTTGACTACCAAATGTTACTGAAATCGCCCCTAACCTTACTGGCTGGATCGGCCCGTGCAATTTGGTGACAGTGTATTCGGCCCGTGCAATTTGGTGGAAACCATTAGCTAGACATTTCATGTTTCATTTTGGTACAGATTTCGTCTGAACGAATCAACTACTTGGATTGCTCAGCAGGTGTTTGCACAATTTCCAACTCTGTATTGAAATAAAACAAGCCTGCGCAAGCCGCATTCTGTTTGTGTCTCATTACTTGATAACAATCTGTTATAAAGAAAAACTTGGAAAACACGTAGGCTTCTGAGAAACGATGAATGGTTTTGCGCATGAACTGATGGTATTGATCGATATTACAGCCGAGCTGCAAATATGGCCCAAAGAGAGTTTAGTTGCATCAAAAGTTTCCAGGTTAATAAAGATTTTCATGTGTAAGCCAAAGATTACTTCAGTGCAAATTAAGGAAACTGCTTGAGGAACCTATCCTATTTCGGCTTTTAGTCGAACCTGATCAAAGCAGTATGGTTTACCAATTGTCCATGATTAATCGAACGTGGTGTATAGTGTAAATGCTGGAGAATTCACACCATGGCTGAGCTTTACCTGAGGTTCAAGCTCTTGTGTGGAAGTTGGTGATAATGAAACACAAACTTGTGCATACGCGCTTGTAATCACTAACCAAAGGTGAGACAAGGAGTAACGCTTATCACAGCTGTTTCTGACGCACAAGCTTGCTGCATCCCACCTAATGATGATGCAAACTTCATTTCAAAACCATCACAAACATTCCTTTCCGATAACTCTGGCATGCTACAAATACTGTATATTTTACCGTTCACTGCAGCATCAGCCGTAACTTTAAATGAACATCGTAAATTTTTGTTTTGTACAGTTTTAAAACCAAATGCGTGAATATGACGGTGATATACCTTTTGCATGCCTGGAAGCTCAAACCTTGGCTAAGAAGCAATCCAGTTTCAAGGTCTTTTTTATCATGCAGTTAGGTCATAGATACTGTTTAGCAAGAACAGCATTCATGTTAGATATTTAGTTGTGATGAATCGGTTCAACCACAATTTCGTGGAGCCTCAAGGTTTTCATCAATGATTTCACATTACCTTGTCGGCGGGCAAAAAACAGTTTTGTCAAGCAGTCAGACTCCGACCTGTACAAAAAGTGTACAGTATATAGTCTGAAAGTGTTGCAACCTTCATTTGATGTTAATTGCCACCCTATCCTGCTGTAAATTTGAACTCATTCAACCGCAACGGGAAGAGTTATCAGGAAAGCCTAACGTTAGTAGGAAAATGCTTTTTTGTAAGCGCTGAGGGCATTGACATTGCCATTACTTAAAAATAACTTACTACCTGTAAAATACTGTGCATTTGACTGAAATAAAACTAAATTGAATTTTTCCCAATGTATTTGATTTTGTTATTTTCACATTAATGGATTAAAAAAACTTTAACCGTTTACGCCAGAATGGCTTGATCAGCAGTTCCCAAACTTTTTGCAGTGCGACCCAAATCTGAGTTTGGTGAAATCCTCGCGACCCAAGCCTCAAATAACGTAAGAAAAAATACTTGTTGTATAGATCAGGGGTTCCCAACCTGGGGTACATGTACCCCGAGGGGTACAATTGCCTATCCAAAGGGGTACATTTAAAGTTAGCGATGGAAGACAGAATATATTTACATATTATTTATTTCCAAATATTTATACATATATCAGTGTATATTATTTTCAAAAATCATTGTATGCTTTATTGTTAAATATATCTATGAATAATAATGACAAAATACTTTGTCATAAGATTTTGTAGGAGTGCATGTTCATCTGTCGAAATGCTGAAGGAATACATGCTTATCTGTTGAAATGCTGAAGGGGTACATGCTCATCTGTCGGAATGCTGAAGGGGTACTTGGTAAGACAAAGGTTGGGAAACTCTGGTACTGATGATTTTTGGCAATAAGCTGTTAAATTCATTTTTAATGTCAAACATTCTACTCTTTTCTCAAGTAACTACACTACAGACAAACAAAGACAAGCATTGGTAACGTTTGAAAATATACAACCTAGGCTTGGATCGCCTCGGCGCGGCCCCTCTTTTGACCCTTCGCCACCCTTGTTTGGGTTCCGACCCATACATTGGGAACCAGTGGGCTAGATCAACTAACCAACCATTGTGTTAAGCTGCGGCGACAAGTGTTTCTTAACTCTAGTGCAGAACCGTGGTGATAATCGATTGTGGCTTCTTTTTCGCATGAACACAAACATTTTCACGCGTTTCACACGTGTAGACTGAGCGGGTCAAACATAAGTATGATTGTTTAAAGTACATGTGCAAATTTCACCAATTTAATACATTGTATTTATAATATCTGTGAATCATATTCAGTGGCGGTGCAGAGGGTGGGGCGACCGGGGCGCCGGCCTGGGCATCCAAGGCAGGGGGTATCCAAAGAGTAAAATTACAAAAATTTAAATGCTGTAACAAGATGATTTTTCCTATTGTAAGTCTACTAATACACGCTGCGTGGATTTAATTTTCGAAACTTGTTTTGTTGTCAACACTAGTTTTTACGTATTCAAATGCCAGTAATTCTCACATTCTTCACTACCAGGGACTTTTACTCCAGGTGTGCGGCGCACCCCCAATCAAACTGATGGTGACGTCACTTGTTCCATATCGTGCGCTCAAGGGAAAATCACAAGAAAGAATTGAAAGATAAATCAGGCTTGAGAAAAACCCGTTTTTGAAAAAGAAAACAACACTCCTGTTTTTTTTAATCCGGGTTTTTTTTAAATGAAACAGTATTTTGCATTAAAAAAAACACAAAAGCCCCATTCTGAATTGTTTTATTGCATCATGCAATATCATCACGAGCAGAATTACACAGTAATAACTTGTTATACACCTATTATGGCATTCAAAATTGAGGGTAAGGAAATGTACCCCATCTTTGTTTTCGCAGTGTTGTTGGGCAATTCACTCCAAAGTAGTATAAGGTTTGGCAAGAATGCGCACAGCAACAGAGAAAAGCCACTCCCACACAAACTCTGCGGTTTCACGTCAAGTTTATGTACATGGCCTTCTAGTTCAGCATTTATATAGTGTATTTTTTCAATATATGGTTTGGTATGGTCCAACATCAGAAACAGCTTGGATGCAGAGAAGGCAGAAAAATTGATTTAAATTCACCGATTTTACAAAGCTGAAGAAGATAACCAGTAGAATTTACTCAAATTTTTCGAAGCATTCTTCTCATTTTTTCAAGTCGATCAAATTTCGTTACTGTTCGTTTTGTTTCAAAACAGTTTAGAGTTAACTGTACAAGTGTGTTGCTTATTTTGCTTTTTACGTCATAGTACATTTTTCAAAGAAAAAATAAAGAGTGAGATTTTTGATGGGTTTTGTTGTTTTTTAAGTAAGCTTTTAAAAGCAACGGATGATTTATTTTGGTTGGACCAATTACATCAACACTGAAGATAATTATGGACGTTTAATTTATTTTCTGATCCAAATTTGAAAACTGTCCAATTTCAACGTGCTTGATTTAGCTGATTTTATGATGCATCACTAGTTTCCCGTTTCGTTTTCTGTGCTAATACTGTCGCACACCTGTGCTTGCAATACAGTATGTGTGTCGTTTCGAGCTTCGTCATTAATTGGCAGTTCAAGCGGATTGATCATAATGGCTTACACAAGCCCGTCTGTTCTTTCTCCTTAGTAATTGCACATATAACAGCCACATAATGAAAAACGAAAATTTTCTTGCGTACTTCATGCGCATTCTCATTTCTTGGGTAGTTTACAAGTTTCAAACTGTTAACCCTGGGTGACCGCCATCCCAGCCGCTTGTCTTCTGGTCGACTGCTATTCGACGAGACATTCGCGCAGCCTTGTATTTTTTCAATTGTGAACTGTGCTGCCGTATAGCATTGAGTGTATTCTACTCCCCTGTTTTAACGCGTCCCCGGATATTTTGGCAGTTATGAACTGCTCTGTCTTAAGACACCGTTATAGCCGGAGAATGGAGGCATGGTGGGGCATTTCCCCCTCTGTTATTTCAAAAGGGGGCAATGGGTTGCAGGTGTCTTTTCATCAGTGGTGTAGGAGCAGGCAAATTTTTGGGGGCGCGAAAGATTTTTTCCCAAATTTCCCCAAACTTGCCCGAAAAGTTTTTTGTGCAACTTTAGCCTACAAAGTTTCTCCCACAAAGATCATTTAAGACTTTTTTGGTGTGACTTCCAAAAACGTTCTTCATGCGTTTTTCTAGAAACCTTGGGCGCCATATTTTGACGTCAAGCAACTTTGGGCAGCATTTTACCCAGATTTTCAGCAAATCAAAACTTTTTGGGGTGCGCTTGCACCCACTGCACCCCCACCTCCAACACAACTGATTTTCATACCACTATCATAGGTAATTTCATGGTTTATCAAGATCGTTTTGAAAAAGTTTATTGCAGCTATTCGGGCACCCAGAAAATTAAAAATGATTTTCTATAATTTCTGTTAGTATTTTTGAGGTGAACATTGTTGATGAAGGTTTTTTTGTTCTTTATAAGTTTCCATTGCCATGAACTGTTTTACTGCTCCCCCTACCACTGTTCCGGCGTCACTAAACATGCCCATTGTGTCAACAAACTTCGCCAAAACTTTGTTTGCAAATGTGAATATGACGTCATGTTGTGACGTCACAAACAGCGCATAACCAGTAGCAATGACCACCATACGCCACTGCTCAATACTAGAATTTGGTAGGGGGGCATCCGATCAAGTAGTCGTCCCGGGCATCGCCAGACCTCTGCACGCCACTGATCATATTGTTAATTCTAAATGGGTAGCTAAATAATTAATCGTTTATGCATATGGGATGCAAGCTTTGAGCAAGTGGCGTACACAAATGTTAAAAGCAGTCGGATTTCGTAGCGTTTATTGACATAAAATCCAAACATTTTTTAAACGCGTTGAGGAACTCTGGTCTTTACGTTATTAGTTACATACGTCAACTAGTCGCTCAAGATTTGGACAATATCCACGTCTTATATGCGCGCGCAAATTTTGTAGAAAGCCTACTTCCTGAAGGAAATCGGTGTCTTAGAGCAGTGTGGTCCAACTACACGTCCGCCGGCCGCATGTGGCCCGCCGCAGTTTTCTGGGGCCCGCGGTAGCATTCAGGAAAAATCTTCAAATCTGAAATTAGTTGGAAAGCGTGAGAGGTTATATTTGTCTCATTGACTTGCTTGCAATGAATCAAATGCATTTGCACAAGAACAATTAATAGTACCTTTTCTGTGTACTCACATTGTTTTTGTTCTATTTATCTATTTGTTTATTTTAAGATCAAATTAGAAGGTGCCCCTAACCCTCCGCTGGGGCATCTGCATGGATAACCTCAGTTTTTCGGTGCCCCGTCGTTCGTTGTCTTGAATAGTACATCAGGCGCAATGAACTCAGTATCGCCAAATAAATCAGTTTATATATCCGCTAAACGCGGCCTTCTCAAAGTGCCCCACAGCCAATTTAATTGCCCCTTCCTACAAACTGTAGAGAGCTTCTGGGAATTAGTCAGCAAAGACATATTTCCCAAAGTGAAAGATTTCGCGCTGAAAACACATTTTCTATGCTTTCAAGCAAGTAAAATCTACAATCGAACGGCAGTCAAAAGACTGGATGGTAGTCTTCGACTGCTACCACTAACACTGATATTGATACAGGAATGATATGTCATAGAAGCCTCGACCACAAGCATTCCATTAATAGAGGTTTGTAGGAAATTGCTATTGTGTAACAATTTCAATGACGAGCACACTTATCTTCCGTTTTCAGTTTTAAATCTTGTGAACATGTTATTTTATACATCATTTTATTGGAAGTGGCCCTCAAGTTGTTGTAAAATGGCCCGTAGGTTAAAGGACGTTGTACCACGGCTGTCTTAGAGTAAGGTTGCTACTCGGCTTCGATTGAACATGTGCTGGTACCTTAGAAGCGTGTAAATATAAAGCGCAACCATAATGACAGCCACGATGACTTCTTGCTCAACTACAATATTGGGTGCAAAAAGCATGCTGCAGATCTTACACTTATAGCATCGAGATTTTCACAAGCGCTTTTGCAAGAACATTTTGCGATGGTGGTTTTCATCCAAATTAGAATCATGGAACTTTACTAAAAACACTTTTAAAACTTGTCAATTCAATGAAAATGGACTTTCTATTTGCCGGCTTACCTGAACATAATTATTCAGAAAAAAAGCGCCAGAAAAAATGCACGTTTTATGGATGATGTTTTAAAAACAAGGGACATTGAATATTCAAATGTTGAGAAGTTGTTGTTTCCCCCCCGATCAAAATTTCTGGCTACGCGCCTGGTTGTGTTTTGTGTTAACTAACACATGTTCGTCATGTTTGGATGCTGCCAGCACACAGACACACAATAAACGAACAAACACCAGCTATTGGACATAGTTGAAATATTTTTACCCCTCTCAGAAAACTCTTCGCCATCCCTGGTGTATCAAGCTGGTTATGGGCCTGATACATATACATGTTTTTATTCGGGAATAAGGGAAAGAAAATGACATCCTCAAAGAACAGAGCACACAGTAACAACTAACAAGGCGTTTGTTTAAAATTTTTGCAAGCACACAGAGCTACCGAAGTATGCGTATTTCAGAAACGTAGTCAGTGCTCTCGCGGTAAACCGTGCGGGTAGCGGTATCGGGGACTTGCGCCCTGAGAGAAGTGATATTTTAATCAACTAACGCAATGCGACACCTGTTCTCATTGCATTGTGCGCTCTCTTTGCAGTGGACATGTTGCACCAAGAGTTCGCTTACGTCAGCCTGTACGTAGAGAGTTACTGTCATGCGAAAATGAGCAGTTCTGCAGCAAGTCAAGCCACTCAGTGCCGGATTAACAATAGTAGCACATGTGGCAATTGCTGCGAGCCAGCGCGTTTAGGGATCCCCGCGGTCCTTTGCGTTAAATTTGTTCTGTATAATATGCAAGGTTGGATATTAGAATTTAGGTTCCCGAGGCAAACTCTCCTCTTTCTTTCCCTATATTTTACACTTGCTATACCGAAACTTTATTCGGTGAAAACAAGCTAAACGTTTCATTTTGTCGTGAATGTTCATTTCACGTTGTAAATAGTTTGAAGACATTTTGAAGACATTTGATTTTAAGTTCTTTGTCTACATATTACAGGTGTTTAGGAGCCCCTTTTGCCACATTTGCACATAAATTTTGCTTTATTTTGATACAAATATGGCTTGCGTCAGAGCCTATTAAAATGTGGCTCTATTAGAGTGATTAATAAGCTTTTTAATAAAATATTGCAAAAACTAAGTGGGAAAATCTCAAAAGGGGACTCTCACGGCATCTCTGAAAAAGGTGGGCAGAAGCGATAGCCTCGTTCGCCTCCCCGAGTATCCATCCCTAGTTATATGTAGCCTATCGATTTTTGCAGTCCAAGAAGTTATTATTTTGCTAAATTTGCTATAAGCAATCAAGCGAAGGTTTTCAATTGAATGCTTTTATATAGGACTACTGTGATTTGAAAATTAAAATATTTTACAGTTACTGGCAACAATATGAAACCAGTCGAGCAATGAGGCAATATTGCTGAAATTTCGAGATATTATGTAATTGTAATTACATCACATTGATCTGTTCTATATACTGCTTTACCTTTTCGGTACTTTCGAAATGATTTGGCTATTGGTGCCAAATCTCGGAGGTTTTCAATGCTTTTCTGGATTTTTCTTCTGAAGATCTGAGGTTTTTAGGATTTAACTGTGTAGCGGTGATTTAAGATAGGGTATGATTTATCAACAGCATGCTTCTCATTTCTAGTCTCATCTTTTTTATCCTTTTTTATCAAGGTACGTTAGTCGTCAGCATAACTGATCAACAAGCAATTGACACCGTATAAGCTGTAAATATGAGCTAGGTGCAATGAGTTTAAGTGACAGATACTAATGAAGCAAGCCCAAAGAAAAAGATTAAGTGGTACGCACAGAATGTTTATGGTGGAGTGTTGAAAGATCCAGATCTCAAAGGTTAGGTACAGAAGAACACTGGGAATGAAGATTTAATTATTGTAAAATGCTTCCAGATCACCGTCAGAAATTCAAACAAGTCCATGTTACTGTGATATATAGTCTATTTCCGACAGACACCAAGCTCATTATCAAATTTACAGTATATAGTCACTGGCACGTTTTGTGACTTACAGCTGTCCAGGTATGGTAGATAGAAAGATTCACCTAATTTTATGTGTACCTGGGATTTTCTGTTCCAACCTGTTTTTTTGGGGAGTCTATATGGGATTGTTGAAAAGACTTGATTGGCAGCCTGGATTTGTCCTCTTTTCACTAGCCACTGTGCAGTGTATTCGAAGTCTTCTTTTACAAATGTGGAAAATGATTTTCGCATTTATTTAACTCTCGTGGTGACCAACTGCAGTGGAAAACGGACATTTTCTAAACTTAAGATGGTAGAAGGAACAAAGGAGTACCATTAGACAAAACGAGCTGATCATCCTGATTCTACAGTATAGAGCATTAAATTCCACGTGAAATAGACACTACCAGCATCATAAACAAATTCGCATGGCAAAATCTAGAAAATGCAATCTAAAGCAGTAGGTTGCTGCTTTTGACAATCGACTTCGACATTTGTACTGAGATTACGCTGTCTAGATCAGTGGTTTTTAATCGGGAGTCAAGACTCACCAAGCGGGCGTCAATAAATTTCCACGCGGGCGCGAGTTCTTTACGCGCTCTACAACATGGAAAGTTTGATCAATAAATTTACCAAGAAATACGTTCTTTTGCTTTCACAACTTATTTAATAGCAAGGGTTTTGAAACAAAGGACAATTACTTAAGGGGGACGTGTTAGAGAAAGGGTAGCCACTGTTCCACACCTAGCAGTGATCAAAGTTGTTGGTGAATTTTGAAGCATAAATTGCTTTGTCTGTACTGTACTTGCAAACTGTACACTAATGTATTCCTTCTTGGTAATAAAATACCTATATACGTTTTTGATAAAAAAGATATGGAGTCCATAATGCCCACCAGTTGCTATTTAGGATCAGGTTTTTCGTTTTTACGAAATTCCGTATGCTTAATGATGGTAGTCACATGGATACCCACATAATTTATGATTTAACGGTTGCTCGCTTGTTCACGTGTATTTTTAACTTAGGTCTTCGCGCTGTTGATATGCTACAGGCCCCGTACCACCTTAATCAGGCACTGAAGCCACTACTAACCAAAACTTATTTTTCAGTATTTTAAAGCAGTCTGTTGGTGTGTGATTGTTGCCACTAACCCAGCCGTTAGACTAGTAGACTATATTTAGGGAAAAATAATTGAATGAAAAACGCAAGGGCAGTGCATGGTGCATTGGCATCAATTACTTTTCTCATTCGCTAAAACGTGATGGCAAAACCAGATGCAGTTCTTTGAGATAATATTGGAAGGAACGTTGCCTTTCGAGCGAATTCATGTGAGCAGCTTTGATCATGCTCATGTAGAAACTGGTAATTTATAGTTATAACATCTTTGCTTAACAAAGGAAAAGTTTGCTTGTTCTTGTATTGGTGATGAACAAAGCATGGATCCTTGAAGGGGAGGTTCGTTTGCAAAATGTCGGGCTATCTTTCACTTTTCAGAGTTTTCGATTTTTGTAGATAGTTGAGGTGGTAAGCGTTACTTATTTGTCATCGAACCCCCTGTTTCTGTGTTGCAGACAAATTTGACCAACTCTTTCTTTCTCTTTTAACTGAAAAATAACCTTTGCCTCATCACAACACTTTTTGAAAGGGTTATGCTATCTCAGTCTTGATTTATGATACTTGTGTAATGTTCCTCCTGAACATTTTTGTTAAATCTTACTTCAATTGTTCTTTTCAAAAACTTTCACTTTAACGGATTTAAAATTCAACTCCATTTGGGGCTCTTCAATTCTTTGAACGAATGTTGGTCAATGTTTTTATCAATTCCTCTCCGAACTAGAATTGAACCTTCCCTTGCTCATATACAACAGATGCAGGGTAAATATTTGACAATCTATGCTGCACGTTAAACGCAATGCTGCGGTAGCTTGCCCCCAAAAATTTCTTTTCCGGGTGCCGTCCCGGATGAAGTAAATTTTTTAAATTAACTGAAAAATTTTTAATTTAACTTGAAAGTTAAATTAACTTTTGTTCGTCGAATGGACACTGGTGCTTTTTTGTTAGCAACAAGGTTCTTTTGTAGACTTACTCTGCTAAGAACCACGGTGTCCTGATTCTCACAGACTATAATACAAGCGAGAAGTTAGTAAGAAAACAAGAATTTTCTCACTGGATTATTACCAACTAAACATGTGTAGATTGATCGTTTCAATGGTTCTGCAATGTGTTGCGCATCTGCTTGTGAATAACCTCGTTACTTTTCTAATAAAGCTTTTTTAAAAAAGAAGTTTCATTCTGGCGTTGTTGCTAGTTTTGCACTATTTATTTCTAAACAAAACCCGCACCATCTATTTTTTACAATAAATTTCAAATTTTCTGATCTGCACTACTGTGCAACATCAAAATTCACAAGACCTCGTGTATGAGTTCACTGCAATCATGTATGGCAACAGGTCAGGGACAAAGTTCCCTCAGAGACTTTTCTAGCTCTTTCGAAAGTTCGTCTGACGCAAATCGACTTTAAAAGTAGGTACTTATTTTCTTTCAAGTATAATTTTTATTATATTTCGACAAACTCCTTGAAATTCGGTCAAGTGTGTATAGCAATTGCATCGCTTATATAGGCGGGGTTGCAGACCCTCCAATTGGGTGACAGTTTTCTCCCCATGCTGCGCGAACATTTTGAAGGTTACGTCGTTTTTTAGTGAAAAATTTTCCAAAAATTCAAGTAAGAGCCTTCAAACCATTTTTTCTGAAATTTTCTAATAATTTGAAGGTTTTAGTGATTCACTTGGTCTTGCGGGTGTTTTGGCCAATATTTTACAACGATTTTGTTCCGACTTTTAACAATTCTGCGTTAAGAGGCAGATAGAAACACATGACCTATCTGCATCTTTTTGGAAACGCCTAAATAAGGTTTTTCTTCTGTGCCATTCATAATTGTCTCTCCATCACGCCGCTGTTATGGAACAACACAACGCGTGGCAGTCAGCTACAGCAACGTACATGTACGCCTGTAATAACATATCAGTCTGAGCGATCTTACTGTTGTTATATGTCACTGACATGAAGCTTGGGACGCAGAAGCAAAATAGAGGCGAAGTTACGAGTGACTGAAAGAGCGAACGAAACGAATGGGACTATAGCGAAGCATATTGGTGAAACAAAACAACGTGCAGTATTATTAATCATAATTTGAAAATTATATAGATATGTTTCTTTGAAAGTGGCACGCGGAAGCAATATTTCTCCAATAATAAGCGATATTTCACAAAGTTTTGTGTCAAAGAACTTACCTAAAATTAAAAAAATTGTAATAGCATATTGGCGACTGCCAGGGATATTTAGAAACTCCTAGATATCCCTGGTTGTCAACGCATGGTAAAATTCCTCCCAGATTGTACGTCACTTTTATGGTGAACAACATGCTTCATCCTTCAATTCACCTTGCGATCAGATACAACTAGCTTCATCACCAGTCCTGTCGCCACGGGGAGGGTTGGTGGGCTCATCCCCCAACCAAAACTCCAAGTCCCCCAAATTCAAATATGAAACACTATAAATAAATGAAGTTTTATCATTTTCAGAATGTCAAGCCACCCCGCACAGCACAAACGTAAAGCCCCCAATTGAAGACTTTCTGGTGGCAATTCTGTTCACCATCTTCAAAAAGATCTATGAGTTGCATTTTCATCCCAGTCATAAATGTTGAAGAGTTCAAGCAGTTTCACCACACGGGTAGAAACTGGTGATTTAATTTCATTGACAAATAAAAATTATCTAAAAACTAGTCAGAGATACAGATAAGTATGATAGTGCAGCTTGCTTCCTTTTATCACTTTCTTTGTTGGTTCATTTTTAAAACGCCAGAAAAATCGAACGAAACTAAGGGCTCCCGTCCTGCAACAAACCAACGAAGGGTTTGAATACGCATCGCGCACTTCAACTAAGCCGTGCAGCAAAATGCGATTGTGTTGATGTTGTTACCCGCAAAGGTTAAGAACAATTTCTAAGATTTCCAAAAAAATGATTATTTCGAATGTTATCCAAAAAAACGTAAATAAATTGCAATGAGAAATAATTCGGATCTTAACCGTTTAACTTCAAACTAATCAGCGAAGATAAAAAACCCTTGATGCTTCAATAGTGCAGAGCTAGGCGTCTGTGAAACTAAAAGTTTGTTGAAATTTTTAATCAACTTGAATTTTGTGACAGAGAACATTAAACAAAGTATTCCTGTTTCTTCACATCATGACAGCTTACGTGAATCTCAGTCACTGCTAAAAGGGGCATTGGAGTAAAAACGTCAAAGCAGTTTGCTTCAGTTGAAAATGAAATTTCAACCAAACGCTGAATTCTGTTTTTAATTTTTGTGTTGATGTTTATTTCGCCTTCCTTGCTGTTGGTCAAATATTGTGGTCACCGATGCTGCTGTTGCTAAGATTACGTGGAGTTGTACAAGCTGCTCCCTTTCCATTGTCGATTAAAGCTGCGCGTAACCAGCTGTCTTTCAGCAGAACAATACTTGGGCGTCAATTGAGTGTCCATAAAAGAACTCTTCAGCGTGTTTACACGAGCAGCTCGTGATAAAGCGAATGCAGTTGATGCTGTGGGGCTCGTGATGTCGATGCGTGTTCGTTGGACCAGTCAGTAAGTAGTTATTAGAAACGGCTTGTTTTTTGATGTGCACGTTGATGAATTGCAGCAAAATAGCAAATAGCTGGTTATGGGTAGGTTTCGCTGAATGAGTTTAGACCTGAAGGATAGGTAAGCAGAAAAAGCACAGTAAACTCAAAGAAAAACGCTGGGAAATGCCAAGCTTAGAATTTAGAGTGAGTTAGATAAGATAAATGCCTGATTGTGGTTTCTTTTGAATACTGCTGCATCTTGATGTGGATCTGGCTCAAGTAATGCTCTTGAGGTTTCCACGCTTAATTACTCTGGTTGGCTTCGTAAAGGCAAGCTTGATTCTATACATTATTTTTACATTTTCAGATCATCTACGTTTGACACTTTATATTGAATAAATATTTTGCAGTCATCGTCCGAAAAGTCAGGAACAGTTTGACAAAAAATGGGTGCTAAGTCTCTGGAAAGATGTAAAACACTGATGATGGTCTTCAATATATTGTTTCTGGTAAAAACGTGTGGGAAATTGCTCAAACGCTCTGACCGTTTTACAAAGAAACATGAATCAGAGTGGTTTGGTTCGGTATTGCTTTTTCTCTTGATTCCTGTCGGTAACGTTACCACCCGTGACAACTAATCAGAGCTTAGTTAAACCTTTCGTTGCTGGTAAGGTTTGTCTACCTTCAATCCAGCCACTCGTTAAAACACCTGTCACTTTCGCAGCTTGGCGGCCTCGCCTTAGTGGGTCTTGGAATCTGGATCGCTGTGGATTATGCATCATTCACTGACATTCTCTCTGCTAACATTGCATTTTACAACGCGACTTACATCATCATTGGCGTTGGAGCTGGAATAGTTGTACTTTCTTTCTGCGGGTTGTGCGGAGCGTGGAAGGAAAATAAATGTCTGCTTACGGTCGTAAGTTTTCCACGCCTGTGTTTTGTTTGCCATGTTTGTTGTTAGTCGTGAAAAAGCTCACTGAAGTTGCAAATGTTTAGAAGGATTTGTAACATGGGCGTCGGAAGGATTTTTTCCAGGTGAGCTACTGGGGCATTTTTCCACAATTTTTCCAGGAGTGGGCCAAAAGTGGTAAAATTTGTTTTTTTCCCGCTTAAAACTAAGAAAACAACCTTTTTTGCTAGAGATTTCAAAATCCAGGGGGTCTTTCCCCCCCGCCACCCCTTCCGACGCCCATGGTTTGTAACGCATATTTTTTGCAGTTTGTAGTCGTACTGTTGATCTTACTGGTGGCTGAAGTTGTGGCGCTGGTGATGGCATTTGCTTTTTCCTCAACGCTTGTGGAGGTTTTACGAAACGCAGCAAGGTTCTCAATGAGCTTGTACGGAAGCAACCCAGCAGTAACGTTTGCATGGGACTACACACAGACCACGGTAAGGCAGTCTTTAGTGATTGCTGGAAATTGATCAGGCACGTAGACAAGTGAGCAACTTGCAAACTTATCGTAGCAAGTTGGTGGAGTTTGCTCGACTGGAAAAGGGTTTGCATCAAAACCTTGTATCCTATTCAAGTTGCAAGTCGCATCCCTTCGGAACTACCCAAGACAGGGCCAAATACACTTTAAAGCAATGTTGCACCGCACTGATTTCGAATAACTTTACTAGAATTTCTTTGAAATATACAGTGCACAAAATCCAGCACACCGTTTTAGAGCGACATGTACTCTGACTATTTATACGCCCGTATTCTGACGAAAAAATGTTTTTGACGTAAACTCGCAAGCAGTGGAAGTTGAGGTAAGTAGTTTGGCGTTATAGCAGTTCGAGTACCGGAGCTACTCAAAATCAGTGGCACAGCAAAGATACTTGAGCAGTTTAATATGTGTCAGGAAAGTCGCTCCGAAAAATTGCCGTTAAGTTTGGTTTGGACAACTGATTTCGCCGCGAAATAGGCCTCTACTTGATCCTCTCCTGCACGAGATACCTTGCTGCTTGATCCATTGAAGCTGGGGAATAAAATGCTACAGCTGCAATTACGTTTTAACTGCAAAACAGAGGTCTGGGTTAATTTGATATGAAATGATTGGATACATCTTTTTGGACCATCCAACAAAACAAGAAATTTTGGCAACTCTCAGCCCGTTTACTGACGGTAGAAACGGACAGTGTTTCTTTACACCCTTTCTAGTATACAGGTATCGCGCCAGGTCTTATAATTCTTCTGGGAGGCACGTTTATGTTGACCTATTTGCGCCATGTACAAAGCTTGTTCTCTGTGTAAAAAATTCAATGAAAAGAACTAAGTTTGCACAAAAGTCATGTTTCAAAAATAAAATAAAAATCTTCAAATGTTCGTCAAAGTTAAAAATTTTTCGTAAAAAAACATTTTTGCAGCGATTTTTTTTAAGTATGAAAAAATTTTTCCATGGCGTAAACGGGCCGCCATTCACGACCCAAAATATAATATAGAGCCTTATCTAAAGGTAATTTTGCAAATTTCATACATAGCACGTGTTTTCATTTGTTCAGAAGCCCATTTAAAAAAAATTACTAATATGAACATTAACATTAAAATGATTTGTTTGACACAAACCTTTTTGTTTTTTTGGCACAAATTTCAACTCTTGTTTTGGAAACATTGTTCAAATGCTTGTAGGCGTTTTGCTGAAGCAAAGCTTGTTTTAAGGTTTGAAAAGCTAATTAATTGTTAAAAACTTCGGTGTTTGCAACTATGTCAGCAGCTCAAAATCGTAATCTGGCACCAGGAAATCTTTTTACTGGGAAAATGTTTCTCTGAACTTAAACTTCATATAAGAATTGTACATGGTGGGATGAATCTTTGCCTACGGAATATCGTCAACTTGGCGATATTTTAATAGACGTGTTTCTTCACATTTCAAGTTTTCCTGCTGTGGATTTGACAACGGTTCAGACTACCAGGGTACTTCGTTCGACTCGACTTCTGCATCAGTCCAGCCATGGCCGGAATCGTGCTGTGTGAGAATGTCCAATTCAAACAACTTTGTAGACAGAGACGCTTGCCTCTCATCTGCAGCGAGTCCGGCGAACTCAAACGATGAAACTGTAAGTATTTCTCATCGAATTGCGTCAAGTGCATGCAGTAAAAAAGGGAAAAAACCTGAGTCAAAGGCACCGCCTTACGATTTTTGTAGCTTTTTGACAGACTTACTAATGAAAGTCAGCTAGTTTGATACTGTCATTTGGGTAAAAGAATGAATAAAGCTGGTTTAACATCAGATGCAGACTACTGTTTTACTTGTTTCCAATTACTGGCAAGTCAACATAATTCATCGCAAACCACCCGGCGTCTTCGCGGCAAAAGAATTCATACTGCTAGACAATGGTGGGATTCAAAATCTTTGGTTCTCTCACTCCAGTACTCACTAACAACAGGTTCTCTCAATATCAGTCTCCAGAGGCAAACCATGCTGGTTGGTCCGATATAAGCGCAGAGGTTGATCTTTGTGTTGCCAACTGGTACAGTCTAGCAAGGGAAGTTACTGATTTTAGTTATTTTCCCAAACGTTAGTCTTGTTTTTCACTATTAAAAGTTAGTAACAGGTCTATGAGAGACCTGCAAGCGAGCGTCAATGCACTGCAGCAGGTGAAGTTCAAGTACCTTGGGGTGGTATTCACGAACAACGGATGGCGGAACAAAGAGATTGATACACGGATTGGTAAAGCAAATGCAGTTGTTCATGAACTTTATCGACTCGTGATCACAAAATCGGAGCTTTCAGATACTGCAAAGCCGTCAGTTTTTAAATCGGTCTTTGTTCCGATTCTCACCTATGGTCATGAATCTTGGGGAATGAACGAAAGAACGCTATGCCATTCACAAGTGCAAGCGGCAGAGCTGGGGTTTTGCGAGGAATCCACAGTGTGACACTTTGCGATAAAGCGCACAGCTGTGACATCAGTGGTGTAGGAGGCAAATCAGTTTTGATTTGTCGAAAATCCGGGTAAAATCTCTGCAAATCTGGGCAAATTCCCTGAAAACCCTAGCAAAAATGGCGCCTAACGATTGCAGAAAAACACATGAAGACGCTTTGTTTGGAAGTCATACCAAAAGAAGGTCTTCGTGATCTTTGTGGCAGAAAATTTGTAGGCAAAAGTTGCACCAAAACTTTTCGGGCAAGTTTGGAGAAATTCGGGCAAAAATCTTTCGCAACCGTAAAAATGTGCCTGCTCCTGCATGTATGTGTGACATTAATAAAGCCCTGAATGTTGAGTCATTTCTCTGAATCAAGAGATCCCACCTTCTTTGGTTCGGCCATGTGTCCAGAATGCCCACGAAAGAGTGGCGAGGCATGTCCTGCTGGCTGTGCCCACGGGAATGCGGCCCAGAAGTCATGGTGTTGTGATTATATCTGCAATTTTGCTTGGTGCCGTCTTGGTTTGGAGACATAGGCTTAGCCAGGGGAGGCCTAGGGGCCATCACCCCCCAATTTTCAGAACACACAGTCATTTTGTGCTTTGAGAGGCGGTGTCCCAAACAATATAGTGGTATTTGCCTAAACTCAAGCATTTTGGCCACCCCAAAATTTTTGGCCCCTCCCAAATTTTTGGTCTGGCTACGCTACTGTTTGGAGCAAGCAGAACTACCTGAGATTGCTGTTGACCGTGAGGTATTTCGAGTCCCAGCACTACTGTCTCCGCGATCCTCCCCAGAGGAAAAGCGGGCGTGAAAATAATGAAAACAATGAATGCAAACTACTATAGAGCAGAGGAACAGTATCATTTTTATGTTTAAGGGTTGCCACACTACTCTAGAGGGCCACATTCGAACGTACTGGCAATGGATTGTCGGAGTGACAGCAGGAGTTATGACAATTCAACTACTTGCAATCATTTTTGCTTGTTGTGTGATGAGCAACATAGGAAGGAACAAAGTTGGTCAATGGGCGTAATTCCGTTCCTGGTTGAGGTTTTCCATGAAGACTTGTCATTTCGCGAGGAAAGCTACAGGTTCCAGTATTGTCTAGCCAACGACGCTGTTTTACGTTGCACTGTGTGTGAAAAAAAGATTCCTGGTTTTGTATTCCGATGCATATGAATCGCCGAACCTTATTCTGCTTCATTGATCGTACATTTGGAGTAAGTCCGTCCTTTCTAATCGATGCGTTGAGTGCCTTGGCAGCATCAACTGAAACAAAGTGTAGCGAATTGCTTCATGGTGGCTTTTGATTTAAAACACGCAAGTTAAAGATGTACTGAATAAAAGTTGCCATTAACTAAAAACAAAAACGTTCAATATTTACATAGGCCTTGTTGACCTTTCTGACGCCTATGTGGTCCTTGACGTCCTAATAAAAATCTTGTTGTAAAAACGAAGCTTGCTGATCGTGCGGATCGAAAGTTCCATTTATTGTCATTCCTATTTTTTACAGTTAGTTGATGGCCCACCTGAACATGTACTGTATGTTACATACCACTTCTTCTTTTCTTCATTGTTTTGTATATTCTGTGTCGGCTACACTGCTCCACATCACCGTAGCAGCTATTATGAAATAACAGAAGGGTCTCTTAAACGATTGTGTCAACTCTAAAAGCGAAGGCAACGATTACCCAATGAACTCTCGTGAATTTTTGACAGTTTATATGAATTTGCAAACCACGTGCGACAATAGTGGCGTTACTAAATCCCAGGAGCACGTCCAGAGATGACAACATTACCATCACGTGCACACTGTATTTCTGTGAGCTTTCTTAAATGTTTCCCTTCGCATGAGACGTGTTTGCATGTTGTCTATTTTGCCGGATTGAATTTTTAGTTGAGTGCATTCTTACTGCGAATGACAAAGCTTTTTTCTGTTGGTGTGTGAGCCTGGAGGGAGAAGTCTCGATTAAGTCTTTTTTTCCGCTGAAATACCGCGTATCGCATTGACTGTGGCCCATCACTCAAGCTGGGGTCCCGTACGTTTTTAGTTGTTCTGCCGTCCTGACGCACGTACTAGACATTTGAGCTGTAATGATACGAGACTTTTGAATGAAGCGCAAATAAAACATCCTGCGTTGCTGCAGTGAGTAGAAATATATTCTTGGCTATGGTATTCACAGACCTGTGTAGAAACGTGCTAGGCTAGGTTGTCGATGGCGCGATGGACTAGTTCAAGTGTTTGTTTTTTTAAGTGCGGTCCACAGATACATTTTTCATGGTGTGAGACTTCGACTTTAGATGTCAGAGGAAGGGTGGTTTCTTGCTGCTAAAGCCGTACCAAAAATACAAATTATTATTCTTGTAGACTTTCGGTTTTTATTTCCTAACTTACAAGTTGATTTACAAATAGGTAATTTTGCGGTTGCTTGGTAACAGCATGTTCCAATGTAATTGGAACATAATATGAGTTCACAGCTGAATAATAACGGTCATTGACGTTTCTTATTCCATCTCTTCTGTCACTCAACTTAGACAATTGTTTACCCTTGCCACTACTGCGATTTTTTAATTTCGCTTTGACTAAATTGTCCAATGTGCAAAGACAACAAGGTAATTTCTATCGGCTTCAATCGTGTCAACTTAGAACCAACAAAAATGGTAGAACGTTGTAGTCAACAAGAAAAGAAAAAAATATCTGAGTCAATTTTTTGCTTTTAGTATTAGTTTTACCAGGGAATAGGAGCAGGGCGTAACGAGGTTTGATGGCGCCCGGGGCAAGAAGGAAGTTTGAACCCCCACATTCGAATTTGAGGTCGTTATAGGAAGTATATGTACTGTATTGAAGAAAGCACTTGTGATATTGTTGGGACTTTTCGGCGTACCCCGAAGTCATTCGACGCTCCCTGTTGTGATTCGATGCCCGGGGAATTGTGCCCCACATGCTGCCCCGTCGTTACGCCCCTGAATGGGAGGTGCGGATTTACTCGACAGATCATCTGTTTGTCAAGACGAATGATTTGGAAGTGTACTTGCCCCATTTTTCGACTTTGTTGGAACGATAACGACCGCATGTTGCGGTTGAATGCATCTCGAAGCAGGACTTGCTAGGGTTCATACGGTTAGTTGTATCTGGACAGGTCCACGAAGTCTTTCTGGACCCACTGGCAAAAGGATTAACAAAAGTGCTGGCTTACTACTATCACAGACAGTGCAGCTCATTTTGTCGTTCATTCAGTCTCATGTATGCGTTCTCATTGACTGCTCTTACTTTTGTACTTGCTGCCCAGGCCCGTAATCGGGGGTGCGCTGCGCTGGTGTAGGAAGCGGTGGCGCAACCGCACCCCCAAAACTTTTGACTTCGTGAAAGTCTGGAAATTTGGTCAAAATTGGTGTATGCGCTTTGATTTTACAAAAACGGCACCCAAAATGAAAGTGCAGACGTTTTTTCAGTTCTTTTCGGCCAAGTCAGGGGAAATTAGGGAAAGTTTGGGCAAAAATGGTGCTTGAAGTGCCTTGTTTTGAATAAATGCGCCCAATGAAATACAGTCGCCCCCCAAAAAATTTTCCTGCTCCTACACCTATGGTGCGAAGGGGGCTAATCCCCCCTGCAAAACTTTTCGCCCACCCTGGAAAAGTGTGTTGAACATAGTTTAACAAATTTGGGCCCCTCTCAGAAAACTCTTCGTGTCCCATGCTGGTGCTGCCTATCATTTTATTGCAGTTTTCTCGTGACTCCGGTTTCGACCATTGCTCATAAAATGGGAATAAATACCTTTCTCTTCAAACGATTTCTTTGCGGGCATACTTTCACTGGTCTTCCACTTTTTTTTCTGAGTCAGCATTATAGAGCAAATGCAGGTCACTCAAATGTTAAAATATTTGACATTTTGAAACAGGTGGAAGGAAATAAATTAAAATGCTTTAAACAAATTGTTTGTGGGGCATGTTTGCATTAAAAAGACGATACTGCACAATGAGCTGGAAGCGAGCGTTGACCCTGCAAAGGTCATGTTTCAAAAAAGGAGCAACGTCCATTTAAGGAGTGTTCCCACTTCAAACCCTGGACTACTACATGCTACTCAGCTGCAGCAACGAGCCTGAACTTGCAAAAGCAAAAAGCGTCGAAAGGGAACGGACGGCTGGCTCCTTCCCACGAACCGATCTGGTCATAAGCACAAGGCAATCGCTCTTTCAAGACAGCACGGTTCAAGGTTCACACACGTAACACACATGTTGACGGGCGGCTTCGTTCGCAATCACGACCAAGCAGTGATATAACGAAAGGGACACATGCAATATGTTTGGAGCTGACAATCGTGGAGCAGCTGCGCGAAAATACACGATCACGACACGATCTTACCAAACTCGTTCGCTCGGGTTTCGTGCGCTCTACCATGGGGGTAGGGAGGACTTTTCCAAGGGGGCCAATTGCGGATCTTTTCAGAGGTAGCTATAAAGATGTTTCCAGACGGGGGGCCATAAGTGGTGAAATTTCATATTTCCTTCTCGAAACAAGAAAACAACCTTTTTAAGAAAACAACCAAGTCCTCGAAAGAAGAAAACAACCTTTTCAAGAAAACAACCAAGGCCCCCCTGCCACCTCCTTCCGACGCTCTATTCGCCCGAGTTTCCTGCGCTTCCTACGTCGCCAGAAACGCTGACGACAACAAAACGCGTGCCAGTGACGTCACTCTCGTCGCCCGCGACAATCACCGATTGCATGTTCGGATCGTCGCCGCTCGCGGTGGTCGCCGTCCTCCCCGGAGCGTCGTTCGCGTCGCTAGGCAACTCGATCTTTGCAATGACCGGCAGGCGGTGCTCGTCGGCGGCGGCGTGGGCCTCGATGACCTCTGCCGGGACAGGGTCCATGAAGGCCGGGCCGATCGTTTCGGCGTTGTGGAACACCAGGCCGGGACTGGTCATGATGGCCACGTGCACAGGGCCCGGGTCTCGGGCGCCGAGGGGGAAAGCGGTGGACACATGAGACGAGGACAGCGACGGATCGATGTCGGTGGCCATGGCCCGTGAGATGGACGGCGACCGGTTGATGATGGTCTCGTCGTGGACGGAGGGGGACAGCGGGTCCAGGATCGGGTTCGGAAATGTCTCCGCGCGAGGGACGGCTGATGGTCAAAAGAAAAAGAAATTTAATTGACGCCGGCGGCGTCTGGTAAAGGCTGCAGCCAAGAAAAGGTCACCTTCAATTACGATCACGCAAGCGATGAGATGTTGAACTGCTTGGCCGTCCAAAAAATATTTCAGCTTGTCACGAGCTTGCTGAAAATAACTGGATCTATTTAGGTAAAGTTACTGCTGGCAAAAACTCGGCTTGCTTCAGTTTCTGCATTATCTTGCACCGCGGCAAAACAGGGGTGCTAACCCCCCCTAAAACCTACGAAAAAATCTTTATTCATGATTTTTGCAATTCGGAAAATAGCATTCGCGATATAAGGCCATTTTGTTGCCCATTGTTTTGTCACAGCAGTGTTGTGAAATACACTCCATCCTTCTTACAGTAGCGCAACCGTTGTGGAACGACTACCAAATATTACTGAAATCGCCCTCGCCTAACCTTACTGGCTGGAGCCGGCCCAGTAGCAAAAGGAGACCAACAGGTAAGCCAGCCACTTCTACCTTTGTTCCAAAGCCGTCAAAAAGCAGCAGTTATTTTTGTGACAGAAGCGAACTTGCTAGCAATGCAGCAGATGTGCGATCGGCCTCAACCAGCACTCTTGCATAAACCAGCGATCTGCCTGTCGCGGCGAAGGCTCCAATTCAACAGTCGTCCGTTGGACAACAGCAGCAGCTCTTAATTCAGCGCCAGCTGTCGTTCATCACGTAAACGAATTTTTGCTGAAATGACACCTGAGGCAAAAATCTTGTTCTGCTCTTTTGAGCAACAAACAAGTTGAACGAACTGATACAGTTTTCATCTGTTTGTTTAAATGGCACGGCCCGCAGCACTTATTGCTGCATCAGTCAAATGCATCAAAATGTAGAACAGGACAAACTCGCACACATTCCTCGACAGGCCCGTAGCCAGGTTTTGAGGCTTGGGGGGACAAACTGCATTTTTAGGGGGGCAAGATTTTTGTTTTTATTACATGTTTGAAGCAAATTTTTCGGAGCACAACAAAATTTGTGGAGGCACAAAATATTTGGGGTGCACTGCCCCACGAATGCCCCCCGTGGCACATTCCTCGACCAGACCGGCTCGTTCGGCATCAACCGAGTAAACACATCTCACCTGTGACGATGAAAGCCTTGTTGCCAGGCAACGACTCATCGCCCATCAGCGACTCCATCGTTACAACTTTGAGCACGGCAGAGTCGGAGGCCGAAGCTTCCTCCGTTTCCTGTCGTTTAAAAACATGTTGGCTGCAGGCGGCTCACTTAGTCTAGGAGCGCTTATTGGCGCGTAAGCATCATGAAAGCGATTCAGACAACCCCGACATTAAGCAACTTCTGCAAAGCTTTGCTCATCCAGCGTGCTTCAGCAATGCACATGCCTGACAGCTGTTCTGACAACGTACCGGTTTGTTAGAGAGTATTAGGCTCCTTCCGTTACTTAGCAAGGCACGCACATTAGTTTCGCTACAATCTCAACAACGCTGGCGCTGTTAGTGCTACTGTGTTGTCTTCGTTCCCTAAATATTGTAATTTTCGCCAGGTCTTCAATCAAGGCTACAAACGCTTTGGTCCTGGTATGAAAATATTTTTCAAAAGCTTGATCAAAAGCGAAAAACGCAAGACAAGCCGTAAACCAGGGGGGAGGGTTCGAGAACTTACAGAATCGTCGCCCGCGTCCATCGATTTGCAGACGCCGCGACAAGACGCGATGTGACGCGCCAGGAGCGTGTGGGTCCGGAAAGACCTTCCGCAAGCCTTGCACTTGTAACTGCGAAAAACAAAAAGGGTTTGGTCGGAAAAAAGATTGCGTCCTGAACAGGACTACAAACAGACCAAAAGAAAATATATTGTCGCTGCTTCCATGGGTTCCATGGGCGTCGGAAGGATTTTTTCCAGGGGGGGGGGGGG
>Ga0210059_1003638_pt1 | contig 24736 bp, 15 predicted proteins | sample Ectturendosymbi2_FD_188042 | JGI IMG/M metagenome (GOLD analysis project Ga0210059, IMG submission 188042) | Ecteinascidia turbinata endosymbiont from Florida, USA - Sample 2 (SPAdes) (version 2) | ecosystem: Host-associated > Tunicates > Ascidians > Unclassified | place: Key West, Florida...
TCATGTGCAAACACCGTTTCTGTAATGTGCGCTGATGTATAGCTAACCACTTTTTGTGCTCTTGTGTCTGTGATATGGACCACGAGTCCGCAATAAAATATCATTATTATTATTATATTATTATTATCAAAAATTTCAGGGCAAACTCTGTTTTCAGGGCAAGCGCAAGTTGCTCAAATATCCTGAATTATAAAAAATATTTCAATAAATGAAAATTTTCAGGGCAACTCTGTTTTTCACAGTAAGCGCAAAGTTGCTCAAAAATCCTGAATGATGAAAGATTTTCAAAACAGTGAATTCAGGGCACACTCTGTTTTCAGGGCAAGCTCATGTTGTTCAAAAATCCTGAATAATAAAAAATATTCCAATACAGTGAAAAATTTCAGGGCAACTCTGTTTTTTTTACGGCAAGTGCAAAGTTGCTTTTTTGTATGGTGGTTTGCTGTTGGTGCTGTATAACTACAATGGTCTTGTAGCGCCAAGACTGACTTTGTACGATGTCAGGTTTGTTTTGTGTTCTGGTTGTGTTCCCTGCAGTTCATCCGCACACCGTGGGCCTGGTAAGAAGGCTGCAGTACCAATTTACAAGGTCTTGGCAAGACCCGGCCAAGAGTCGAACTCTGGACATACCAGCACCGAAGCGGACGCACTTACCACTAGACCACGGGCTGGTCTGCAAAGTTGCTCAAAAATCCTGAATGCTAAAAAATATGTATCCAATACACTACAGTGAATTCAGGGCAAACTCTTCTTTTGCAGAGCAAGCGCAAGTTGCTTGATCCTGAATGCAAAAAGTATATTCAATACAGTGGAAAATTTCAGGGCAAACTCTGTTTTTCTGGGCAAGTGCAAGTTGCTCAAAATCCTGAATGATAAAAATTGTTCAATACACAATGTAGGCTATATTCAATTGGAATTGATCTGTGTAATTTGGGCAAATTGTTATTTTCAGGAGACATATTTTCCGCTTCCAGTAAAATGCCTTCCTGTATGCCTGTGGCATTGGTGTTTTGGGTTAACCATTGGCATATGGACTGATATAAAAAATCGTGGCTTTCTCTGTCTTTGACAGAGCATTTTGTGGAAAACGAAATATTGAAATTTTTTACAACTGTTTGTGAAAGAGTTGGATGAAAAGAAAACTGTAGAAAACATTTTCCAAGTCATTGTATCTGCCTCTGTGGAGTTTGGTTTAGAACTGCAGACCTTAGTGTTACTTTACAACTGACAGTGGGAGCAACATCAGACTTGCTTCAGGCAATTTCAATAGACTGTCATGTGCTTGTCATATGATTGCATCTACTGTTTCTTATATTCTGCAACTAACAGCAGCCAGTAGTGTTTTTCCTATAGACGAAGAGAACTTTCCACTTGTTAAAACCATTAGATTGGTAGTTCAAAGTGTGAAATCAGTTGCTGCTTACATTCAAGCGATCAGGACTCAACTACAAATTAAAAACTATATTAAAGCAAAGTTTGACACACGGTGGAATTCAACTTTGACAATGCTGCAGTCATTTATTGAAAACAAAAGTGATATTTACTCATTGCTGAAATCAAATGAGCAGGAACAAGGAGTTGAAAACATGGACTTGAGTGTTGTAAACACATTAATACAGTTTTTAGAACCTTTTCAAAAAGTCACAAAGGAACTTGAAGGTGAGAAAGAGTCAACCATCCACAAAGTTTATCAGTACTATTGCATGTTGGAACGTTCCATGTGTGCATTGCCAACAGATAGCCTACTTCATTGCAGCAGTTTTTGAAAGCTAGAGGTTTGAACTGTCTGGCTCAGAAGTTTAAAGGTAACCAATTTATAAAATTAGGATGCACTTAACAGCTCCCATGTTTTATTTTCAGATGTTTCAGATTATTCTTAATCCATCTTCAGTCAAAAAATAAAGCAACACTTGGCAATGCTAGCAATTCGAAACCAAAAGACTCTGTGACGCAAGAAATAACAGTGTGGCGCAAAAGACATCAAAAGCAAAACAAAGACTGCCAACCCTGTCAAAATTGCTAAAAATAAAAGCAGGACCAACAGGTATGCAGAAAGTGCTAGAACAGAACCTACGTAAAGTCATAATCCACGAAAACAAGCCAAGACCAGCAGCAGGAGGCCGTTCACAGAACACTGCAAGCGAAGGATGCAAAAATTGTAATAGTTACCAGTACTACAACTAGCACAATATGTCTACGTCAACATCAACAACAATGCGCGAAACATGTATCAACATAACAACTGAGCATCCACCAATTATTTGACATACTCTAAGTATTGAAAAGGTATAAAGGGGTGGAGAAATTGTCTACATTAATCTCGGGTTGCTGTTCTTATATCAGAAGTGACTCTATAATTAATAATTCGCAGTAGTTAAAAGCAGATACCAAGATTTTGGGATTTTTAAAGTCCATGAAATGACTTGGATATGTTTACAAATGTTTAACTACATTGGTAGCTTGATGGTTTGATACTAAAGGATTGTGTTCATCCAGGCGAAATTTCAAATTTCTTTGAGTTTGTCCAATATAAGAATGACCACACGAACATTTAAGTTTATATACCACATTGCATCGTTCCAGATGTGCTTGCTTGTCCTTGTACTTAAAATGATCTCCAATTGTGTGTGTTTTGTGAATGAGAGACAGATGAGCAAGTTCTTTCATATATTTTCTAAAAAAGTTTTGCAGTTCTTTTTTTAGTTGTAGAGATGTTTCGCCAAGGTAGGGCAGGTAAAGAATTCTTCGAATGTCAGTCATCTTTTCTTGCTTGTTTTTAGGAGTGTTTTTATAACGTTTGTTGACAAATATTTATTTGCTTGTCTATAAACTAGTCGGGGTATCCATTGCTAAGAAAACAGGATTTCATATTTTGGAATTCTTTGTGAATTAATTGGTAAAAGCTGCAAATTTCGTAGGAACAATGTAATAAACTTTGAGTTACACTTCTTTGGTATTGTAATGGCGACAAGCTTTCCCATTTATTGTACAGTCCTGTGTGAGTGTTTTTCCTGTAAATAGTTGACTCAGTCCCGTCTCAGTTTTTGTCAATAGGACATCCAAATATGCCAATTGTCCATCTGCTTCCACCTCTTTTTAAAAGCTTACGTTTGAATGGACTTTGTTTAAATTATAGAAGAATTTATCCATTTTCTCTTTGGAATCAAACGTACAGAAATCATCTGTCACAACGACAAATTGTGTGACAAGAGCATCCAATCTTATTAACGTTATCAATTAACCAGTTCATAAATACATCTGCCATCAAAGGTGCAGTCAGTGAGCCCATTGCTACCCCATCTATCTGTGTGTAATATTTTTTGTTGAATTGCAGAACAGTGTTTTTACAAGTCCACTTTCCAGTTAAGCATCTTTCAAAGTTCCGTTCGGTTTAAACCAAGAAATTTACTCTCTTTATCAGCGAAGACTTTGTCCAATGACAAATTGCAGTGAAATCAACAGGAATGTTTGTGAACAGACTTTTGACATCGAATGAATACAGTATAGTAATCTCCCAGTTAAGTATGCAAAAAATATTGAAAAAATCTCGATTCAACTTTTTCACTAATTACTGATATTTGCAGTGAGTCAAACATGGCAACACAACTTGTCATGAAAAAAGTTTAAACAAGCAACAATATATGATGCTGAAGTGCACGATTTAAACAAGTCAGGAATGGTCAGGTGATGCTTGTTATGCTCTCTTTTGCGTTTTGCTTTCAAAATCACCTGACTTAAAGGTATAACTTATCTTCCATCTCTTCAAACCTCCTGACAGACGCTCTAAATTTTTTCTTTTTTGTCTCTTCAGACATCAGATCAGAACGTTTATGAATAACTTCCTGTTTTGCCCAGGCTTTTCTAATAGTAGCCTCACTGACTTTGTACTACCGTGCAATGCTGCGTTTGCTTGGAGAATTTGTCTGGTTCAACTTAGAGATTACTTCCAATCTCCGTGACTCATTCAAACGGTTGGCTTTACCTGACGTTATATGTGAATAGTATAATATAAGCAAACACTATCTGCCTTGCTAAAAAGATTAGTTAGCTTCAGTCAAGGCAAAAATCAGTCTCGAAACTTCAGCCCTAATGATCAGCAACATTGCTGCCAACCTGTTTTCACCAAAAAAAGATAGACCTTGTCCCAAAAAAGGCAGAAAAAGCCAAATACCAGTTTAAGGCATATTCACATAAAACATGCGTAATCAAACACAAAATAGATAATAAAATTCGTGAAAAACATCAATATAATTATAATACAATTCCAATCTTTAGAAGCATTTTCTTTCTAAGTAATTACACTGTTTTACATTTGTTTCTTATAAATAACATCGATGATTTTTAGGGCAACAGTAAAATCTTTGCAATATTCTTTGTACCCTGTATGGTCATAGACTCTTGTCAAAAGAGATTTGCAATGAATATGCAGCTCAGACAATGTTTTGCCAGAGCCAAGCCTTTTCGGCTAAAAAAAGCCAAATTTTATCTGGCTTTTTGATTTCCAAAAAAAAAGCCAAAAGTGTTCAAAGGAAGCGAGAATTTTCAAAGTCTGGCTTCAAAAAAGCAATTGGCAACCCGGAGAAGCAATTCAGCATCTTCATTTTTGCTGGTACATATACTAGCCTTCTATATTATGTAATAATACGCTTTTTGTGTAGAGCACAAAGCATCATTGCTAAGTTTGCACATACTGCTCAGGTTCAAGATGGAAACTTAACTGGCAGATTACTGTATATGGTTACAATCAAGTTCATGGTCAGCTATCATTTTGATAAAATGGAAGGTGTCTTTTTCTGTGGATGGGTGCCGGTGCAGCTCACTTAAAGATTTTGACAGCCATGAGGCACATTGATAGGTTAAACTGCGAATCGAACAGAGAATTGGCCTCAATGGAACATTGTCCTTGTGAACTTTTGGAAGCCGGTAAAGGTTGGAGTGACAACAGCAGTTGGTCGGATAAACACTATCGTCTAGAACAGGGCTTCTCAAACTATGGGCCGTGACCCCAAATGGGGTCACAAGAAATTTGGCTTAAGGAATCAAATATACACGTTTTTGTAAACTTAACAAAATAATTAAAATTAAGCTTGGAGTGAATCTATATCTACTGCATTTTAGGGGCAATACCATGTTTCATGCTGCCAGTAGATAACTAGCATGTCTATCTGAGCTATCAATCAACCAAGCACAACAAGTTTTGCGTTGTTATGCCATGATTGTTTTAATGTACTGACCAATATTGACCTTATTGCATTCATTTTGACACGAAGCCATGTTTGTTCATAGAACGCTAAGTCTAGTCGTCTAGGGATTAGACCAGTGGTTCTCAAATTTTTTTTCACATTCCTCACTTACAAATCCAAACACTGTCAATTCCTCTCCAACAAAGATCACAAATGATAATTGCAAAAATTTACCACTACCTGCTGTAACGAAACAATTAGACAATTATGAACCAAACAGATTCTTTTGTAACATCAATCAATGCAGGCAGCTTGTGCCTGCAAGTTACTATGGTTGCTACCTGACAGGTGCACGGTCCAGTTGATCATGGAGATGGCTGGTAATCGCAGCTTCCACCGCTAACAGCAAATGGTGGAGGTTACGACGCCTTAGAATGGCGTCCCTCAGGGATTGTCCTGGCACCCCATTCTCTTCAATATCTACACCTCTGACTTGCCAGCCACTGTCTCCAGAAAGTATGCATACGCCAACAACCTAGCAATCATGCATGCTGACGGAGATTGACAAGCATGAGAAGGGGTGCTGAGCAAAGACATGGCAACCACAGGTGAATACCTCCAGAACTGGAAGTTAATGCCCAGTACTACAAATGCAGCGTTAGCAATCTTCTGCCTCAACAAGGAAGCTAAACGTGAGCTGAAAGTCAACCACAACAACGAAAGCCTGCCCTTTTGCTCATAGCCCACATACATTGGAGTAATGTTGGACAAGACTCTCATATATTGCCGACATCTTGAGTCACTTTGCAAAAAGTTGAGATCACACCTTGCACTCTTGAGGTGGCTTGCTGGCTCTGGCTGGGGTGCTGGAGCAACAACGTTGCGAACAGCCACTCTAGCCTTGGTCCATTCAACAGCAGAGTACTGGGCTCCTCTCTGGTGCTGCAGTACTCACACCGGCCTCATTGATCCTGTCATCAATGACACCCTGCACACTGTGACTGGATGCCTGTGTCGTACACCAGCAGAAAAACTATTTATAATAATATAATAGTAGTTTATTGCAGACTCGTGGTCCATACTGATGCGATCATAGATACAAGAGCACAAAAAATGGTTAGCTATCCTTGCAGGCATCCAGTTTGCTGAGCTTTGTTGCAAGGAACCACATCCCATGGAGCCAAGACATCTTGGTGCAAATGCACGGTATCTCAAATGGAGACACCCATTCGTACTCGCTGCATAACAACTCATCAGTTCATCTGACCACAATAACAGAAGTGTGGCGCTCTGGTCAGATCACCGATGGAATGCAGCAAAGATTGAGCACTAAGAAACCCCGCACTTCCACCCCTACCCATTCCCCTAGAATAGCCATTGCAAGAGCAGCATGTGTTCAGCTCAACCGCCACCACACCGGTGTCGGACGTTTCCGCTCCTGTTTGCACAAATGGTGTGTGGCCAATTCTGTGGCGCAGAAGAATAAACCGTCGACTATGTTGTCCTCCAATGTCTAATGCATCGACCACCCCATAGATTGGATGGCCTGACGGCTCTGGTTGATGAGACAATCGATTGGCTGCTCAACACCTACCCTGAGATCGAGTGCGGCCAAGCAGTGGACGGAAAGAACTGGCTCAAACGATGATGAAGCAGCTTGTGCTTGTGTACTGCAGACATTCTTATCTAAGTCAACCTTGCTGTGTAGTTTTTATGTGTGTTGAATAAATTAATATTAAAAGTTTTTTTTCATCCACAGCTTTTCCTCCCCAATTCCACTCTGGAACAAATTTCCTCCCAGGATTTAAAAATTTTTCCCTCAGGGAGCCAAGTGACTCCCGTTTGAGAACCACTGGATTAAAGGCCAACTGCTTTGAGAGCACACTGATTAGTTTTAGACTAAAGTTAAAAGCTTCATACACAGTTTTAGAAGTACTTTGGACTTTCATTCAAGAAAAGTTGGATCCATAAACCAGTGATGTCGTCAAGATCATAACCTTCGAGACCGAGGCCGAGACATTAATAACACTTCGAGACCGAGACATCATCAAAAATTCCGAGACTGAGACATCAAAATTTGTACATTTTGCTATAATTTTTTAAAAAATGTGGTCATCACTTCTAAGTTGATTTTTTTTCAAATGTCTGGCATTTTTTTGACCTGTTTTTGTTTTTTTGGTTTCTGTTTTTGTTGTTTCTTACCTGAAAAAACAACAAACAAAAGTAGTTGATATATACAAGTTTTACAGAACCATTTATTTGCAATATTCTAAGTCTTGAGATCTGTAGCCTTTGAGACCAAGACGAGACCTGAAACCGTAGAGACTGAGACTCGCAAAAATGGTGTCGAGACTTCATCACTGCCGCAAAAATGGTCTTGAGACTCCATCACAAGTCTCGAGAATCCATCACTGCCACAAACCATATACACAACATTGGCGAAGCCAGCACAAAATTTAGGAAGGGGCCAAATATTTTGACTTGAAGCGAGCAATAGTATTTGGTTTGGGTCACCACACAAAACAACAAAATATGCAAGAAATTTAAGCAGGCGTGGCCCCCTTACCTCCACCCTAGTTACGCCTAAGATACACAATTAAAATTTCAGGAGGCCACACACTTGCCATGCCTAGGGTGAATTACAACATATTTGTGTGAAGCGGCATTCTCTAAATTGAAAGTCAGCGAGTGCAAAAACCGATACTTTTTGAAAAATGTTGAATGTCCTTTGTCCTGCATTGTCTTGAATCAATCTATGAATGGATGATCTGTGTAAAAGTCATCATGTGCTTCCATCCCATTAGCTGTATTCGATAACTTCCACAAACTGAATTGTTTTTTGTTAAATTTTTTTTACCAATTACAACTTCCATTACGTGGTTGTTTTATTACCGTATTGTTACCTTTGTGGATTGTGTGCATTTTTATGATTTCGCCATATGTAGACAAATATGCCCTTTCAGATTTGTAATGGGATGTTTACACATGTCATTAATATCTAGGGCTCAATTCTATCTGTTAATGGAGTCACATAGAAAAACCATGTTCAAAATGGGACGCAGAACAAAAAAGTTTAAGAAGCCCTGGTTTAGAACACCTATCTTTTTCAATCTACCTAAAAAACCTTGATATTTCTTTAAATTCTCCAGGTTAGCATTACCTTTCCTGGGATGGAACTTTGTTTTATCCTTTAAAATGGTACCCATCTTTTTGATGCAATTTTTTCTTTCCTGTGTAAAACTACTGCACAATTTCCTTTATCAGGTTTACAAGAAGTATCTTGGCTAAGAGTATGAAGTATCTTTTTCTTCTCTAGTGAGTACCATTTCATTGTCCTTTTTATAGAAAAAACTAGGTTTGATTGTACTGTACTGATTGATCAGAAATCATTAGAATACATAAGGCATTTGAAATGCACATTTCAGTCATATTTATTTACAGTACATGGTTACCAATTACTAAACAAAGCTACCAGTCGTGTGCAACTGCTCGAAGACAGCTGTTCATATCAAGATTCATTGAATCATAAAGTTCAACAATGCCCTTCAGCTGTTGGCTGACAGCATAGACCTTCTCCTGATGAGGGTCAACAATTCCAGCGTTCAATTGCTCAAGTACCCACCGCCATGGCTGTAAGTCCACAAGATGGGTGGGAGAAGGTCAAAAACTGCTAAAGTTGTATTGCATCACATGTTTATACACCAAGTAAAAATTTGCCTATATTAATAGACTGGTTCATTTCGCCCCATAGCCATGACCATTGTGTCCCATACATGGGCACAAAGGTACAAAAAAGAACACTTTTTGAAACGGCTGTAATTTTTTTTGTAGCAAACTTCTATCGTGTTTTAGTGATATTGTACATAAAAGGTTGCTTGGTTGTGTAACCAAGTTTAAGTTTAATTGGACTTAAATTAAAATAGCAGTGGCCAGAGAGTGAGAAGTCTACCATTGTGCCCCACCTTTGACTGTCCTACATGCTCACCTATTGAAATGCTGAAGGGTTACATGATCAAAGAAATGCTGGTCTAGACTCTAGAGCAATTATTCCCAGGACTGCATCCGTGAACTCTCTCGAGTCATACAAAAACTGTTGGTGAGTCTGTTGTGTCTGACTTGACTCCACCAGCAAGGCTGGACATGTGTAGATATTGAAAAAGAATGAGTTTCTAAATGATCCTAATTATGGATTTTGTGTATAATTTATTATAACCTTAGTTTTAAGATTTTATCTATCGAAGGCTTTTTGTGACGTTGAAATTTGCAATTTTTTTTACTTCTTTTTTATGTGATAAGTGAAGTTTGAACAATTTGGCCAAAATAGACTACTTTCCAACTGCAGAGAAATTTTGACATTGATTGCGGATATTTCCGACATCGTCACTGCACACATTGCTTTGCTTAAAAATAACAAATTTCATTTGTCAAAGCTCTCAAGTTCTTTTCATGCAACAGAAACTAATTAACTGACCGCACTGAAACAAGACCCTGCATGAAATCATGGCATATAGTCAAGGCCAGATCAATCCTTTTTTCAATTTTTCGATCCTAGCAATGCCACATCATTATATCACCTGAAACCTATTGGCATTGGCGACAACCATTTCTTGGCACATCTCACACTCTTTTTAATGTTCAGTGGGATATTTTCAACAAGTGCCACAACCTTTAGCCTAGTCATTAGGTTGGCTTATCAACATTGAATTTTGGTGGTTGAATTGAAGAACTAATGGAATGCTGTTGGAAGATGACATTTTTACAGCGGAGATAGTGCAGTTGGTGTGTTTGTGTGAATAGTTAAGAACTTAGATTGTAGGCCTGAACTAGAGTGAATCAGAGCCAGTGGTTAGCCAACATGGCAGGCCCGCAGCCCGGAGGGACACTGGGCAATTGCCCCCGCTGACATTTTCAAAAACATGTGTATTTATTAGGTAAAACAACAGCAACAAGTTACCATCATTTTCCCCCAAACATAGTACAATGACAATAAGTTACAATTCTTTTACCTCTGAAAATATTAGCTGGTTGCAGCCCTGCAACATGGTTTTTGTAAAAGTTTACTTTGTTCAACGGCACATTTAACACTTTGACGTCTGGGTTAATTCAAGTGGTTCGCAAAAAAACTCCTGGTTTGCACGTGGCTTTGCGCGAGAATATCTCCGCTCCTGTTCGGGTTACGGACCTGGTCGAAGTGTCAAAATATGCGGCAAGTCTTGTAGTTTGCACTCAAAATTTTTTTTGGTGGAGGGTGCGGGTTTTTTGTGAGTGATGTCTTAAGTGGAAGACTTTTTGGCTACCTTGGCCAGCTTCACCTAGCCCTGGGCACCAACCGTAAGATGGTAGCATTTCGCTGAAGTTTTTATTGGAAACTAGGCTACAATCTGAGTCTTTTGATACTTTGGATGACCTGCTGCGGTTTCGGGTTCAATAGTTATGATCTAAGTTAGTAAAAATTTTTGACTGATTAGTTAATTAGATAATTAAATAATTTGTTTATTTAAGATAACTTTTGAACCAGAAACGCTAGAAAGTCGATCAAAGGCTCAATAGACTCGGACTCGAGCCTAGTTTCCAATGAAAACTTCAGCGAAACACTTTGGCCTAGCGGTTGGGCCCTAGGCCAGGCAACATGAGCCAAAATGACCCAAAAACTACTTCACTTATGAAGTCAGTCACAAAAAATCTGCAACCCCCAACCAAAAATTTTTTTTCGAGTGCAGACTAGAAGACTGGCCGATTCGTTTGAGCCCTTGAACAGCTCTCTAATGCAATCGGCGAAGGAGCTAGGGCGTTGGTAAGGCAACTGACATCTGCTGGTTTTAAGCTGATTTCAAAGTACGAATATATCGTACGCCGGCTCTCAAAGTGTGAACATTTGCAGTAATAAAAAAAGTTATTTCAACAATAAAAGCTTACAAAAAGCTATTCTCTCATTTTAAATAAATTATAGGCATGAACCTTAGCAACCTAACGCAAGTGAAAATGATATGTTTAGGTATAATTGTGGAGAAAGCTTTGATTATTAGTGGCGTTAACAGAAAAAGTTGTGCACAACTTGGCAATGACTGTATTGTTGTTCAAAGCGATTACCGTCAAACTTATGATGTTGTGGTCACTGCTAAGCATTGAAAAAGCACATGTCCAACCAGCACGGCTTGGTGATACAGTTTTCGAAATGGACAGCTGTTGGTAATGAATGAAGGCAAAGAATAACACTTTGCATGCGTAATTGGAAAAAGCCTAACCCAACAGCTAGACCACGTTTGTAGGTCATGATGATGGCTGCAAGCTAGCGCTTCTCAACCAGAGTCACTTTTAAGCCTATTTGACCTATTTCATCAAAATGGGTCTTGGTCCTCACAAGTGCCCCAAGTGCCAACAGAGTTAACGTTTGAAGTTTTTTTTTATTTATAAGGGAATCAAACCACTACTGAAATGTGGTGTAAACAATAAAGAATTCTGTACACCACTGAGATGATAATATTAAATTTATTATTATAGCCTGGAGTATGCACCATATAGATTTTTAGTTAAAAAGATGAGGAGGAACTATTAGCATCTGTAATGTAAGTATTCTGCTATCACTTTTCTTAGGCTTCTTAACACTTTGACAGCCGGCGTACGATATATTCGTACTTCAATTTCGGCCTAAAAAACAGCAGTTTTCGATTGCCTTGCCAACACCCTAGCTCCTTCGCCAATTGCACTAGAGAGCTGTTCAAGGACTCAATTGGATCGGCCAGTCTAGTAGATTGCACTCGAAAATAAAATTTTTTGTTGAGGTGTGGATTTTTTGTGAGTGACGTCATAAGCGAAGTAGTTTTAGGGTCATTTTGGCTCATGTTGCCTGGCCTGGGCTCAACCGCTAGGCCAAAGTGTTTCGCTGCGTTTTCATTGGAAACTAGGCTCGAGTCCAAGTGTTTTGAGCCTTTGATCGACTTTCTAGCGTTTCTGGTTCAAAAGTTATGATCAAAAATACACAAATTAATTAATTAGCTAATTCGTCAAATATTTTTACTAACTTAGATCATAATTTTTGAACCCGAAACCCCAGCAGGTCATCCAAAGTATCAAAAGACTCAGATTGTAGCCTAGTTTCCAGTAAAAACTTCAGCGATATACTACCACCTAATGGTTGGCGCCCAGGGCCAGGCAAAGTGGGCCAAGGTGACCTAAAAGCCCTTCACTTATGACATCACTCACAAAAAACCCGCAACCCCCAAGCAAAAAATTTTTTTTCGAGTGCAGACTAGAAGACTTGCCACGTCTTTTGACACTTCGACCAGGTCCGTAACGCATACAGGAGCGGAGATATTTCCGTGCAAAGCCACGTGCGTTTAGGCAGATTTTTTTCCAAAAATCTCCGAAAGCAGCTAGACGCCAAAGTATTAACCTTTGCAAGCATGTGGCCATTCAATAAACAACACAGGGTTTGCGGTCCATCAACTGTTAAACTTCTCCACTGTGACAACTGTTTCACATGCACAGAGAAGAATAAGAACACAACATTTGCTACAATCAATGTGAAAGCCGAGCCCGTTTGTTGTTGGAAAAGACTGCAGCCATGGGGAAGCAACTGGGAATTGGCCCTATAAAATTTTCAAAACAATTCTTAGGTACAACATCAACTTACAATCATTTTGCTACCCCCAAACATATCAGCTGGTTGCGACCCTCATAGAAAGCATAGATATTTCAGGATCAATACATCATAATGCACAGATCAAGTCATCCTCCACGAAAGCGTACTTCTAGATTTCGTCTTCATGGCAAAAAGATCCGCTTAACTGCATATTGTGCACAGTGTGGTAGGTTATGTGAAAATTTCCATGTTGCAGTAATTTCTAACACATAATGATGAAAGAGAGTGTATTATGTCATTTGTAGCTCATCAGCTTCCTATGGGGAAGCAACTGGAAAATGCCTTTTCTGATGAAAGCAGCTCTCCAAATCTTCGAATTGCTTTGCAAGTAATGCTTATATGGCAGTATTTATTGCAAGCTGCGAGTAATCTTTCAGGAAAGTGAAACTGATCGCTCCAAGCCTCAATGAGCCATAGCAGATTGTGTGATCTACTAAAGCAGGGCTACTCAAATGGCGGACCACACTCCGAATCCAGACCTTTGGATGGCGACGGCTGGAACTCGTTGGCCTCTCAAAGGTGTATTCTATACCCAGACGTTCTTATCCCCAAATCTTTTTTTTTTTTGGCTGTACATCTAGAGCATTAACTGCTCGCCAATTGTATAAGTGGTTGTCGACCAAGCTGTTGTTCAATATTGCAGCACACACCTGAATTAGGATTGTTATGTTTATCTGGTTCGAAGTAATTGTCTCTTCATAATTGTTCAACAATAGCTCATCACGACAATGTCGATCCTGGTGAAGGTAGTGGATTCAAGGCTAGAAAATCAGGACGATACCTTTTCTTTCCGAAAACAATGCAATTATACAAATTTACTTGCGCACAATTATGAAAGATGCTTGAGTAAAGGAAGAGATTTGCAGATATTTTTGGTCCTTATAAAGGAAATAATTTTTTGCGGGAATTCAACAATATGTGAAGAAAAGCTAAAGCATTTTCAGCTTCTTTAGGAAATGATAAACAATAGGAAACTGTTGGATTTTTGGCTGACGCATTGTAACAGCTTAGCGACTTGAATGTAAAACTGAAAGAGGAAAACATACCACTCTTGATTTGATCACTACTACTCGCCCATTTCAGAAAAAGTTTAATATTTTCAAACATGTCATTCAAAGCGAACTTAGTTTAGTCGTTTTCCGAGGCAGTTGGGAAAATAAAAGTAAGAAGATTCCAAATACATTCAATTTATTGAAAAGTTGATTACCACCATTGCCAAAGAGTTTGACGACTTTTCATTTCGAAAACAGTTGCTGCTCTTTCCTCAAAAATCTTTTTAGTTACAAAAATTACTGAATTTTCAACTGAAGCAAAAGACACGTACACATGTGTGGAACAAAGATGTAGTGCAGTGGTCCCCAACCGTGGCGGAATTCCTCCCCAGATATGAATTTCATGATTTCAGGCAAGGAATTTCTACTTTATACTATTAATATAATAGTAAAATAATTCATTTATTACTGAATCGTGGTCCATACCACAGGCACAATCATACAACACAAGAGCAGAAAAAATGGTTAGCCATAGCGCATTACAAAATCAATGTTTGCACGTGACCAACACTGATAGGAGCAAAACACTCGCCCAACTGTAGCGTCATTCGCCCATCATAATACATTGATAGTTAAGTTACTTGCTCATTGTAAGTGTTGTACTTCTCTTTTAAGCTGACATTGCCTCTTTCAATTAATTATATCACTTTATATTTGTTTGTTACTTAGTGAACAATCACACATTTTTGCTGACAAACTTTAGTGCCATTACTTGAGAATAAATAGTTTTTGTCCCACTTTTATTAATCAAGTTATTGTCGTCAATAAAGGCTATTGTTCCAATTCTAGTTAATACTAGCCTACGAAAGCCAACAAGGGAGGAATGAAAGTTCCATAAGGAAGGAATGAAATGTTCCAAAATGAGCAAAAAAGGATTCCATCAAAAAGATTGGGAACCACTTGATGTAGTGGAAATTTTATAGGTGCCAGAGCTCTGCTGGGCATCTACGATTATATTTGTAGGCAACGACCCATCATTCACTGATGATGGTGGTAGAGAGGACCTCTGGCAGCTTGAAACCACTGGTGTGGACGCAGCCCAATTCAATGGGAATTAAGTGAATTCTATTATAATGTAGCTGTGAAAGAAATATTTGTTGACGGCACACCTGAAAACTTTTTGTGAAAGGAAGGTATCTCCAAAAATATTTTCCACCTGCAAATTGTCAGCGTAAATATTTATTGTGTTTGGGTCTACCTGATGCTGTCGGAGGGGCAAATTGTCCTCTCCTGCAAGCTTTAGTAAATGTAAAACTTGGGCCCTTACTCAACTTATACTTCTTTTTTAGTATTCTTTTGGATTTCAGTAAGTTGTTTTTGCGTTTTTCGGAGTATATTTTAGTGATTGAAGGTTTTGGTATAGCCATCCACATCCGGATTCACCATCATTTCTCAGTTTTTTTTTGAGTGTTGCTAGTGACCCCCAACAGTTGCCAGTGGATCCCTTTTAGCTACGTTTTCTTTCCCGCCACTGACTGCTGACAGTCTGCGCTTACAAAAAAGAAGTTCATAAAAATGTTTTGCATCTGCATGATGAATAAAAACCTCCACCACTACCTTCTACTCGCTTTCACTACCTTGGAAATAGGTGACTGTCAGGAAGCACAAAATGCCATTACTTCCACCAGCAGAACAATAAATAACATTGACAACTGTTGTTAATATCTACATCCATTTACTGGATTTTGTATATCTATATATATTCGTATTAAATCCTCATATTATGTTTTTTTGTTAGAAAAATGCAAGACATGTCACATTTCCATGATTTTATGGGAGTGACCGGACCTTGAAAAGTTTTGACATTTGTAACTGGACGCTTTCTTAAAATAATTGAGTGGTCTTGTATTATAGCTTTGAGCATAGAAAGGGATGAAACAGAGAAAACTGACTTTGATGAAATCATAGACAAATTTGGTTCAATAAAAGCATGTAAAGTGTTGTTGTGGTTAACATATTCCTTTATTTGAATAAGAAAAGGCTGGATATATTGATGTTTTAATAGGACTGTATGTTTCCAACACAAGTGATGCATGACTTGCATTAAATAACTTATATAGTGTACCATCGAAGTAAATGTGTTTCATTTTAAAATCAATTGTTTCTTCATGATTGTAGTGGCAATATGCTGTATGATTTTTTTGTAAGGTTTAAAATTTGGTTGGCCATTACTATGTACAAACTATGATGATGTTACTATTTGAACATTATTTTATTCTTTATAATAAATATAACTGAGTGTAGAATTATGTTATGGTCTTTGCAGACAAGTTACATTTTTTTGCTGAAAAGTTCAAAGCAAAACTAAAACATTATCTGTTTTAAGATATTTGGTATCTTCATGGCTTATGTTTCATAAAAATTGTCATATCTAATATTTCCTTTATTGAAAAAGACACATTTAACTTTGCCATTGGCACCATTTTGCATAGACACACCACTGTTACTAATTACACCATTATGCTTAAATTGGCTGTTTTTTTGCTTGTTCATTGTGTGGTGTTGTTACTATATTGCAACATCTTTATCTTCATTTGCAAATTTTGTGTTTTTCACTACAGTGTTTCATTTGCGTTTTGTTGTTTCACATAAATTTTTGGGAGCAGTGACTCCAATAATAGCTGTAGCCATCATTTCTTGCCTTTTCATTTCTGGCGACATGTTCTCTACCTGGTTAAGGTGCTAAATAAACTAAACTTCACAATGTCAAAGGGATTTCAAAATGAAACCTCACAATTAAAGCTTTCACTTGAAACACTATTGACTTGTTAGACAAGAGACTCTGAATGGATATTCTATTGTCAATCTTGTCTGAAAAGCGTTGTTCACAATGCAATCCTAGATTTGAAAAACATTTTGTGAAATAGATTGAAAAGCGTTTTGTGAAGTGGGCTACACTAATTTTTGGCCAAACTTTTTTGCTGCTGGCAAGAGGATATCAATGGAGATTTGGGTAGGGGTGAGGCTGTATGCACCAGGGATGTGGAGGATTTTCACGCTTCCACCACATAGGTTATTTGACTTGGAGAGTAACTTGGCGAAAAAGTTTTGTCCATTTCCTAACATGGGTGCATCTAGCCTAGAAAAAAGGGGTCTGTCGCGGAAGGGCAGCTTTTGATATCACTTTTCAGCATAAAACCACATTTTCTCTTACGACTAGAAATCGATCGATGAATTTTGCAATTTGCCCGTCTCTGATTAATTAACGCAGATTCTCTGTACTCTTCCTTAAAATGTGCAGCCCTCCAACTACATAAAGTAGTGCGCAATACTCATACTACTCCACAATTGTCCCCATAAAGCGCTCTATGACGTAACATTCGCTCACAGGTTTTTGTGTGCGCGGTAAGCAGATGATTGCCTGCGAACAAATCAGGGCTACTACCCGTTTTTTCAGACCATAAGGCGCACTTAAAATCTGTTAATTATCTCAAAAATCGAAAGTGCGCCTTATGCGGTGTGCTTATTGTATGAATCTGGTTGTGCTTTCTCATCTAGAACCAGTTGTATGTGGTAAACGGTGCCATTTATTTAATTGCTAGTTACGATTTTTTTGTAAACAGACGTAATAAACCAACAGCAATTGCAATGAGCAGCACACGAGAATAGCTAGCAAATGCCACAGATGTATAACTCTGGCGCATGCCAAATCGCCGTGAACATGTGTACAACTTTTATTTTATTCTATTTGTGTCTAGCGGATTAGGCATGTGTGACAGATTAAACTCCCTCATATGTAAGGGCAGATTAAACTCCCAGTGGCGACTCAGGCACTCTGGAGTTATTAGGAAAGAGTTGAATACAGTTTTGACTTATCTAACTTTTGCTTCATTTAATGCGCCTTATAATCCGGTGCGCTTTATGTATGAAAAAAAAACAGCTAGCATTCAATTTTTGATACTGCGCCTTATGGTCCCGAAAATACGGTAACTACAGACAGACCTCATTTATCCGAACTACTTTGTTTTGTCAAAAAATGTCGGTTTAGCAAGGTATCCGGAAAATCGGAATCAGACCTGTAGCCACGGGGAGCATTCGGGAGAATCCTCCCTAAATTTTTTGTGCTTCTCCAAATTTTGTTTTGCCAAGAAAATTTTTTATTAAAACCCATAATAAAAACAGAAGTTGAGACCCCCAAAAAATGTTTTGTGCCCCACCTAAACCTTTAGACATAGGCTACGGGTCTGGCCTAAGCGAACGTTGAAAGGGGAAACAGAAACAAACTGCAGAGTCAGACCCACTGTCAACTTAAGCAAATAAGTAGACTGCATGTGAAACATGACTAAATGAAACTCTTATAGTTGTTTTTGTTTATTAGCAGATCCGTATACATAAGCAACTATGCATTCGGAATGAGATTTAAACGCGAAAAAAACTGTACAGGAGACCTATAACTGCGTCCTGCAAGGTCTGCCACTGTTACATTATTGTGCGTAGAAAATTGACTTTCAGCCTTCCATTGTGGTTTAATAAACAACTAAGTAACAGTTGGCGTAATCCGGTTTAGCGTTTTTTTTTCTATCGATATGACATATTCGTTCCTCAATTTCCGAGTCGATGTCGGACAGTGAGATTTCCGGATTAAAGGGGTGAAATGAGTTGGGAGAAATCTGCTCCTAGCAATTTGTTTCAGATAGCGGGGATTCTGGTTGATCGGAGTTTGGACAAACAGGTCTGACTGTTTTTGTAATAGGTAGTGGTATTGATTTCATTGTCAAAACACATAAGAAAAAAATTTCCATGTTTTTGTTGCTTTCAGGCACAGCACATTTATTACATCACAATCGCTGTTTGCTCCTACGAATATGGTGCTGAAAAGATACTTAGCTTGTCGAATGTTCAACTAAATGTCAGCCATACAGCAATGAGAGCTGTTTATCCATACGTACATACACTTTATTAAATCGATGCCGACAACCAGCTGCACAACTGCATTTGTGGAGCGCTGTCTATCAAAGATGGCTGTGTTACAAATATACTTGCGAAATCACTGCGGAGAAGAACGATTGAATTGCAGTTGCTACGATTACATTGCATCGTAATGTAAAAGTGAATTACTCGAAATCAATATAGGACTTCTTACGCAGCAAACAACGTCGTCAACTGCTTAATTCTGAAAAGGCTATTTTCGAAATACGACGCTTCACTGATATTTTGTTCAGATAATATGGCCGCAATTTTTGAGGCTAGCTGTCGCGCCTTTCAATATGAGAAGTTGCTTATAAAAATATAGTTTCAGTGGAAACGAACCCACGTAACATGGCGTGCGTGATGCTAAGGAAAGCCTAAACTTACTTGTCATAACCTAGTAGGTGTAAACAGCAGACAAAATTCAGCCCGAAACTGCAAAACGAAACTATCGTGATTGGAGACTGTCCTCTCGCCATGAAGCGAAATATTACAAAACGACTCCTGCGTGTGCGTGGCAGTGTATGAGATTCTGACAGCATTTGAGCTGGCACTGCCAGAGGAGGAAATTCTAAAACATGTGCGTTCGATGCAATATCAATTTCGAGTATTTGAAAACGTGGATTGCTTCATGCCATTGTGCAGGTGCTATTTAGACAAGGCAGTAACGTTGTTGTTTCGTAATAGTACTATGCAACGTTAGAAGGGAAATGTAAGCTGTTGCCTGTTCCAAAACACCTGCATTAGAGACCTGCAGTGACAGCGTGTGATATTTTATCGGCTTTAATGCTGAATACCTGTGGTGTAAAGCGGTCTGTCATGACAGCCAAACAGACCCCCTAGATGCGCCCCTGTTTCCCAATGTGGATTTAAGCGGTGAAGTTGCACTATAAGTCTGAATGAACGTGCGATATCAGTAGCGCGAGAGAACAAGATAAAGCATAACTAGCATCCATGCCATTCTTCATGGAAGGCGAAGTCATCGTGCAACTTACCGATTTTATCGGAGGCGGACTTTTCAAACCTAGCTGCTGTCTACTATAATGGTAACAGTTTGAAAGCACAGCAATCTCCCGGTTATGTTCACAACTTTAATCTGAGCTGTTTGTGCGAATTTATGTGGTAGGTGCAAACTTAGCAGTTGTGCTTTTAACTACCTTAGCAAACAGATGTTGATCATTAGGGCTAATGTTTGGAGACTGATGGATGCTTTGACTGAAGCTAACTATTCTTTTCAGCAAGGCATATAGTATTCACTTACATTATGCTATTCACTTCACAAACAATGTTTGGCAAAGCCAACCGTTTAATTGAGTCATTTTGAGTCAAACCATCCAACTGATCCAAGTTAACGAAACATCGCATGACAGTGCGGAGTAAAGCTGCTGTAGAAAAGTCTGTGCGAAGCGGGAAGTTATGTGCAAACGTTATTTGCCCTATGTCTGAAGACACACACAATAAAAGTTAGTGTGTCTGTCTGCGGATTAACAGAGCTGGTTAGGAAGGTATTTCTTTGGATTGATAACATGCATCGAGCAAACTGCCCCTTCCACCCTGACTAACCATTTTGAAAGCAAACGAACTTGCTGAACAATTATATCAAATAGTGAACGTTAGCAATATAATGTTTTGTGTTTAACATTTTTTATGACCAGTTGTCACGTTTGATTTGCTGTAAATACCAATAAATTGCTGAAAAAGTTGAATCCAGGTTTTTTCATAACTTTGTGCGAACTTAACTGGGATGCGAATTAACTTAGATATTACTGAACATATGTGTTTGCCAACTCAGTCTAAAAAGCTTTTCGCATTTTACTGAAGATGTAACAAGTTTGTCCAAAACCTTGTGTTCCAGAATTTTGTTCAAAGCATTATTATGGCGTAATAATGTATGACAATCAAAGCGCTTTGAAGAAACCTTAAACGGTTACGGTACGCTATGCAATTTAGCTTGTTATTTGTTAGGCTAAGCCGAGTGTCTTAACCTTTTTCTTTCTCAGCACCCCTTTTGGCCATGCCTAAGCAGTTCAACACCCCTACCATTGGCTAACACCTGGTTACTATAAGGATAAAGTAAAGACAAATGTATTCCTTTTACCTTTTGCCGCCACATATGTGTCCTTCCCCAGCACCCCCTGAAATTGATTTTAGCAACCCCTAGGGATGCATCCCATGTTAAAAAATTGATTTCAGCACCCTCTGGGGAGCACCCCATGTTAAGAAACCCTGGGCTAAGGTCAGGTTGTTGTAAGTGCTGTTTGTATTGATATATGTTGAAGACAGGTTTCTAGGTTGTGTTTTTTGTAAGAACAGAGTAGCAGTACCGTGCTGACAGATACTAACTTATGCGATCATTTTAACTAGTAATGTGCCCTTGTAAATTGTAAACTGCTGGTTTTGATAGTCATGCTTGTCAGTAAGTTCATAGATGAGACAGAGCCCAGGCTCTGTTAGAGTCCAGGTTCTGTTGGAAGCGGAAGCGATAGGTGTGGAAGCGGAAGCGGTTGACGAAATAGCCGCTTCCACATCCCTGGTATGCACGATGCCCAGTAGCATAGAAAATCTTTGTAGCTTTTTCAAAGAGCAGAAATGTGGCAGAAAAATATTTATCATCTTTGTAACGTTAAGCAACGTAAACATGACCTGAAATCACACTGTAGCCCACGCTTACAATATGCATAAAAATTGATGTGTTCCACTAGAAGAGTGATACTGCACATGTGACCAGTGCGATTCAGTGTTTTGCTCACTCCAACTGACAGCTCTGATAAAACCCAAATGATGCATTTCTATTATTATTGTTGCTTTCAAAACACCTCTAAAAACAAGATGGGTAGTCTGTATATAAAAAAACACTTCTGCATTGCTCTGATGAATGCATTGGTATCACACCAAGCTGTCTCCCTGACATTTTGCAACAAAATTGCACCCATGGTTGTTTGCTTGCCCTTGCTACATTTTTCTCTGTTTTTGGATGTAGAGTATGTATGGAGTTAGGTTGTGCCAGTGGAGAGCAAATGCAGGCTTACCATTATTTTGCAAATGTACCTAGTATTCTAGCAGGGGTGAACCCATTGAGAATATCAGTTCATAATGCTTTATATTTGAAAAAAAAACTTAGTGTATTGGACTATTGGTGACACTGTTACATGGGATTTTATAGTGTGTATCAGGCAATCATTTGCTTGATTTATAAAAACACAAAAACATCTAGCTCACTGGTTCTTTGCCTAAAGCCAACTGGCCCACTAATTCTTGGGAGGAAATTGACCCAAGGGAAAAACTGGGACGAAAACAAGGATGAGTTTCTGTATTCCTGCTTTTGCAAGGTGTGTTATTTCCAACAACTCTAATTCTATTTCTAGCTTGTCTGCCATGTTACTAGCTAGTAAGGTTGTTGGTTGGTAGATCAAAAATGAAATTGTACACCTGGTTGCTTCCTACATTTTTCTATCATACAAGGTTTCACTTGTAAAGACAGGCAATTAGCTATGATGATGTAGCAGTGCTGAGATTATAGTGATAGAGGACATGGATTTGTTGTTCTGTGATAAAGATTTATGTAGAATGTAAAGTTTCACAAAAATTTTGCAGGATAAGTAACTCGCTGATGTGTGTTTTGACCATCATGAATAGAAGTTGATTATGTAACAAGTCTTATTGGCTACACCCCTAGGAAAGTGGCCAAGAGGTCACCCTTGCTTGGTCCCATCTTTGTGTGGAGCCAGCAAGAACTATCTGAGAGTGCTGTTGACCGTGAGGTATTTCGAGTCCTAGGGCTGCTGCCCCCATCATAACCCTTCCCAGAGGAAAATCGGGCACAAATATGAATGTAGCAAACAATATATCAATGCAACAGCACTAGTAATTGATGCCAGGCATCTGGAAGTGAAACAATGCATCAATATTGCTGGTCACCATTTTCCAAAATCCCAGCTGCAATACCATTAATATGGATGAAATAAGCAAAATTGTGCCAATATGGGTATTGTGCATGTTTGTTGTGTACAGCCATCTAGACAAGAATGTAATGAATCAGGTTACTGGGTTTTAGTGGTACAATATAGTCCAAACCTGTTGCCCAAACTTAATGGTATTCGTGTTTCAGCCAAGGAGTATGTTAAATGCATGTAATCCAATATTAAATCAGTCATCCTAATTTATAAGTACTGGATGTTTATGTAAATAGACAGGTGTAATGATGCACAAATGGCAACGTGTGTCTGGTTTTGTTGTATGAAAGTTTTTATTTTTAAGCACAATTTTAAACTAGAGCATACTAAATTTTGATTGCAGTGTGCTAGTGCAATTACATGTAGGTAGGTAGTTTATTTTCTGCTTGCCTGGCTGCATTTTTGTGTAACATTAACAGAGTGGCTTACTCTAGCATTGGAAAACAGTTTTTTCATGCCAATGGTGAAGTATTTTTTTATCACTTAATACACTTTTAAACTTAGTATTTTTGCAACTTAATGTAATTAGGAATAATTTCAATTATCACAATCAGTGAAAAAGGTTAGTACAAGCCTGAGAGCTCACCTTCTCAATATATAGCAACCTTACATCCATGGTACAGTTCGATAAAACATGTTGGGTTGTAATATTTTTGTACAGAGCTTGTGGTTACCATAATATCGCCAAATTCACAAGAACCAAATCTAGTTACTAACAAATTAGAAACTGATATTTGCTAATATTTGTGGTAGTTATTTCCAGTTGTGGTTTACCAAAAATGGTTTGCCAATAACTAGATGGTAACTAGTTTTTCAGTGCAGTTCAGTTTGACTCTGCTTTGTTGCAGTCTTTATGTGTTTGATAAAAACATTAATCGTTGTGTTTATTGATACAGAAGACAAATAACAACCAACATGTTTTACAATTTTGTTTTTCAGGCAACAAACTACAACTAACGCAAAGAGCAAGGTCTGTTGACAGACCTGTTTTTTAGGTTTTATTTATGTATATATTGTTTTTATTTGCATTATGAGTATGTATACCAAAGGAAAAAGTAGCAATGTACCTTCAGATGCACAAGCAAGAGAAAAGTAAGTATTTAAAATTAACAGATTTTTAGAGTGTTGAGTGTAAGTTTCTGATAACAACTATAAGGTGAGGTTGTCAGCATCCCTAGTCCATTTGTCTGCAACTTTGAAAAGAACTATTGTTAAGTAAAGGTAAAAGGCAAACTCAATTTCTAAAAAATAATCTTTTTGTTTTAATGTGTGTTGAAATTACTGTGGCATGTGGCAGGTCAATAAATATAGCTTCAAGCATTATGAAAAATCAGGTATGGAGCTTAGATTATGGTAAAATGGCAACTAAGCAAAGCAACCTTGTTATTGTCTTCTGACGCATTCAAACCCAAGTGCTGCATTGTGGTATTGAATGTTTTGAGAGTTGTCGTATGTCCAGCCTACCACACAAACAGTTAACAGCAGCTGTTTTCTTCTAATTAAATTAAATGTTTTTTAGTATACATACGCTTTCAAAGGTGCTTGGTGAATACTTTTCGCTACTAGATTTGTCAGAAAACTCAAAAGCATTTTTCTATATGCAAGTGGTGTCAAATTATTAGTACATCATAATAATTATGCCCTCGTTATTAGATATAAGAATAATTGCTTTTGTCCTAATTTTATGCAAATGTATAAATTGCTTTTGTTAGTGCTGTTGGGATGTTTCACCTGTGTAAGATGACCTAAGCATTCGATCTCGTTACTCAGTAAAGCTTTCACTAATTGTAGATGACAGTATTTGCTGTTGATCTTTAACACTTTGAGAGCCAGCGTACGATATATTTGTACTTTGATTTCGGCCTAAAAACAGCAGTTTTCGGTTGCCTTACCAACGCCCTAGCTCCTCCGCCGATTGCGCTAGAGAGCTGTTCAACGGCTCAAACGGATTGGCCAGTCTAGTAGATTGCACTTGAAAAAAAATTTTTTGGTTGGGGG
>Ga0210059_1003639_pt1 | contig 24733 bp, 12 predicted proteins | sample Ectturendosymbi2_FD_188042 | JGI IMG/M metagenome (GOLD analysis project Ga0210059, IMG submission 188042) | Ecteinascidia turbinata endosymbiont from Florida, USA - Sample 2 (SPAdes) (version 2) | ecosystem: Host-associated > Tunicates > Ascidians > Unclassified | place: Key West, Florida...
ATGGCTTTGGTTTGGGATTCTAGAATCCTATGCGATAAAGCGATTTATGCCTTTAACCGATATGCGATTAACCGATTTCATCTGTAGTAATTATTCCAAAATATTCTCGAATTGCGGAGTCGACTTATACATGGGTAATACCTTTAATGATGCAATTTCTTGTCTTAAAATGTGTATCGACTTATACACGAGGTCGACTTATACACGAGTATATACGGGGTAACCCTTTAACAGCCGCGATTGGCCGGCCTTTTTTTGGCCAAAAATCGCCAGCCGCTAGAGAGCTGTTCAAACCCTCTACGAATTCAGCAAGTCTTCTAGTTGAGATAAAAAAAAAACGTTTTTCGTTTTAGGTTTGGCGTTTTCTGGAGGTGACGTCACAATGAGGGCATGTTTTCAAATTTTTGGCCACCTTTACCTGGCCCTGGGCCCTAACACATTGACCCATTCTTTTGAATCAAAGTTTTCTTGAAAACTAGGCCAACATCCGCGTCTATAGAGCCCTTGATTGACCTGCTAGCATATCTGTAGCCAAAATTATGGGTTAAAAACCCAGTTTTTGTCAAAATTCAAAAGGTTTCAAAACAGGCATATTTTTCCCTTTCAGGGAAAACTTTGGCCAGCTATAACTCAGCAGCAGGTTGAGCTAGAGAGCTGTTCAAACCCTGTAATGACTAGTGGCGTCGTGTAGTTCAGAATAAAAAAAAAAATTTTTTTAATTTGGGTGGGGGGTTTTGGGCCACTGGGATCATGACAGGGGTATGTTTTTTGGTTAATTTTATGATGTCATCATCCGATCCAAAGCGCCAATATTTCAACTCGCAATATTTTTGGTTTCTGAGCAAGAATACGCGTTTTTAGAGCCCTTGATTGAGTTTCTAGCGTTTCTGGTTCGAAAATTATGCCAAAAATATTCCAAATATAACAGGAAACTCCCAGGGGATTAGCAGGGATTAGTGGGGATTTCCCTAATTAATATTCTACCATTTTTGCCATAACTTATCAACTAGAAACGCTAGAATGTCCATCGAACCTTCTAAAAGCTCGTGCTAAAAGCTCGTACTATAGCCTAAAATGCATTTAAATCTCACGCGGTTTCGTGCCAGTGATTCAGCCTGATTTACGCACTCCCACGGGACGTTGACGTCATGGATTGTTTTGACAGACCTGTCAAAACATGTCAAAACATTCTGTGGTTTTGTAAACATGGCCGGAAAGGCCGAAATCGCACGGTGAAAAATTTTTTTTTTCTGTCTAAACTACAAGTCTTTCCTGATTCAAAGCAGATTTGAACAGCTCTCTAGCTTGATCCGCTGGCAAGTGTTGTCCATATAGAGAAGGGGTGTGTTCCAACCCTAATTGTAGTTTTGTGGGTGCAGAAATTTTCACCAATTTTTGTTTTTCTTTCTCCATAATTTTGGCTACAGATATGCTAGAAAGCCATTCAAGGGCTTTAAAGACGCGGATTTTGGCCTAGTTTCCTAAACAAAATTGAGCCAAAAGAATGGGTCAATTGGTTGTGGGCCAGGTAAAGGTGGACAAAAAAATGCAAAAACACCCCCACTTGTGACGTTCCTCCAAGCAAACGCCAAACCAAAAACAAATTTTTTTTTTCGATGTCAACTAGAAGACTCCTCTTTACAGAAGAGCTTACACCTTCACTGCTTACTAAGTTTTTGCAAGTGTGCTGCAAACTAATGCACAGCAAGGAGCTACTCATTATTATGCTTCTGCTATAATCAATTTTTTCAAATTGAATCTAACAAGGGGCATTATTGGGAAACCAAATAGCAGTGAACACATTTTAAAGAGCAGAGTGAAATCATGGAGCAACAAAAAAGAAAGCAAGCAAAAAGCAATGCTCTATACCAGTGGTGCTCAAACTTTTTGGCTCGTGGGCCACATTTGTCTTTCAGAAACCCTTCGCGGGCCACAAGAATTAAAAATCTCAATACAAATTCTTTAAAAAATTCTCTTAAATGATTAAAGTGTTAAGTTTTCTTTCCAATGAAAATTGCTTTGCAGGCCACGGTTTGAGCACCACTCCTCTATACCAATGAAATGAAGTGTGCTTCAAATGATCTTATGTTATGCTCAACCCCTATTGGATTGTCAACGTTTTTTGATTTATTTGAAAATATGATTTGGTCATAGTATGGTCAGAAATATGGTAATGTTCACTGTATCAGAGGGTCATAGATCACAATACCTGAACTTAAACCAGTGGTTCTTAACCTGCTGGGTAATAGCAAGGATTGCAGGTGGTTAGTTAGAGACCACCTGATGGAAGTAATTGAGAAAAGTTCGATATATCCACCACCAAAATATTAAGACTTCCTTTTGCTGTCCACTAGAAATATCTGCAAAATCTACTGATTGACTGAATCTTGTAGACTTTTTGGAAGCAGAATAATCAGATTAGAATAAGCTTCACATTTTTGGGTTACATGCTATGCTCAGTGCACTATCTGGCTTTTTGGAGCTTGTCAAGTAGAAGAATGCTGATGTTATTGCCACATACTGCACCATATATTGAAAGGTGTTGGCCTCAAAATGACGTTTCAACCACTCAAAGAAAGCACATTCTGAATTGACAACTACATGAAATTGGGTGCTCTGCATACTCTACCAAAAACCGTGTCAAGATATGGAAGCAAATATAATCTCTGTTGGTTTACACTTTTGTCCACTGGGGAATTTCACTGCTACTTTTCTGGTTTGGAACATGAAACTCCTGTGATGTTGTTCACAATTCCTTTAGAAGGTTTGCAGGAAGATGAAAAGAAATTCCAGAACAAGTTACATGTGTCTTTTGAAGATTGTCACATAAATTCTAGATCCAGTTTACATATTAAAATCATGATAATAAGTGCAGCTTTGCTCATTGAACAGTAAATAGATCTTTCCTTAACACCTTCACTGCTGGGTGTAAATCCTCTATTATTGTGTAAATCCCGTATTATCGTGCCACTTTGCAACTCTACAACTTGCCAGGCAATTAAGCTAGAGAGCTGTTCGAACCCTCAAAAGAGCGGCGAGTCTGCTAGTTTGTATTGAAAAAAAACTGGAAAGTTTTAGGTTTCAGGTTTTTTGTAGGTGATGCCATAAGTGGGGAAGGTTTAGGCCTTTTTGACCGAGGTCATCGGGCCCTGGGCCTCAACTGCTAGAGGTAAGTTTTTGACTCAAGTTTTTATTGGAACTAGGCTATAATATGAGTCTTAAGCTTTTGATTGGCTTTCTAGTTCAAACGTCATGACCAAAAAATCAAAATTTTTACCCAAAATGATGTTTTAATCCAAATTTTAATTATTTTCATACACTGGTGCCGAAAGTGTTAGCAGATTAGGAAAAAATCAGTGATTGCTGAAGAAATTGCTTGTAGATAATTATGGCTCTTTCAAAGAATATTGAAAACATGCATTTTATGGCAATCAAAAATGTCCATTCATCAATGTTATTCTATTTTTTTGGTTATCTATTATGCATGTTCTATCTTTATTCAAATAGAATCTATCCATGTGCTGCTGATCTGATATACTGCCAAATTTTAGAAGCCAGTACAACCTACGACTCAAACAGTTCTTCCATCCCTGATTTAATGCAATTTACTTGGAGTGTGAAAATTTCTGAAGTGTACAATTTCTTACTTGTTTGGCTTGTAATATTTCAGTGTATTCAAAATAAAATTGCAACTGCAAAACAGTATAAAAGTGATTCTAATTTCTGACCATTTTTTAAATTTTTGGTCAACTGTAGTTCCATCAAGAAATAAAAATATTGATTTTGTTTCAATCCTATTTTTAATTGGTTAGGGAAATTGCTGTATTTTGTCGATGTACGTTGATTTTAACCAACACACTACATATAGGTATATTTTACTATTCATCCTATTTTACTATTTCGGAGAAAGTAATAAGAGTCCATGCTTCCCTTTGACTGTTATATATCTATGACAATCTTTTCATTTCAGCAATTTGGTACATAGTGATGGATCACAAGGTATTCCTTACATTTATGAATCCATTTCAATGACGATTGTAAAATCTGTTGTTGTGGACAAATAGTGATCACTAATGTATTCTAACTTGCACAATGTTCTATGTTCTGTTTGGGATTGAAAAAGGAAAAATATCATTAAATTTTAAAATGAAATCAAAGTATGCCTTGAGAAATAGCACCATGGTTTATTTGGGCCAAATTATTAATCTTTCAACAACAAAACAAAATGCTTAGAAAATAAAACAAGTCAATTTGCTTCATTCATGTATATTACAACAGGTTGTTTCTGCAGTATTTAAAACCTTTTCACACCTGAACCATTGCGCTTTGTTCTAACTCCTAAAGGTTATACAAAAAAGCTGGTAAGAAGTTTAAAATGTTCGTGACATGGATATATTTATTCTTGAAAATATCATGTATTTGTGAGCATAAATGTTCTCATTAGGAAAAGGAAAACTGCCTTCATCAGTGGGCAAACCACATTTTTGATGAGAGCATGATTTTCAAAAACAAACATCCCAGACGACATGGAATTAAAAAAATTAGAATTGTATCTTGAGAGTGAGGCTGTGGAAATAAAAAATGTCTTGAGCTTGACTGAAACGTTCAAATTTATTAAAAAAGAAAAGTACCTTCATGAATTAAAAAGAAGTAATTTTTATCTAGAAAGAATGCATTTCATAAAGAAATTATTTAATAAATCAACTGTTCGACTGATTTGCCTCAATTTTTGTTTTACCTTTTAGTCAAAATCTTGATTGAGTAAACCAGTGTTCAATTAAGTGGGAATGACCTAAACTAACTTTAAAAACCATGACCATGAACTTTCTTAGTACAATGTCATTACCAGCTGAATATGGAGATCTTGGGTTAGCAGTGTTTCAGGTTTAACGCTTAATGTTTCTCCACAAAGGACTGTGATGCTAATGTAAGGTTCGTTACATTCCTCAAATGATGATGTTGAAACATTGCATTATGTGTGACATGTTTAGGCTGTATGTTGGAGGCATCCCTAAGGACAAAACACAAATGGAGATCAAGCAGGCTATGTGTGAAATTTCAGAAGATGTTAGTGATGTCATTGTGTATCCTGGCAACAATCCAGGTTTGTTATATACGAGTAATTTGCTGGTCTGTCTTCGGTGTATTTTATGAAATGTTTATAAATGAATTTGTTTGACCAAGTTAGTTAGACCCTATAGCAAACATTGTGCTTTAAGCATATTAAGACTGCCTTTAATATTATTTCACTAATAAATAATTCCATAAATGCCAGAGTTAATATCCCATTTTGGCTTAATACAGGTAATAATTATCCAACTGTGCAGTCAGTTCTATAGCTAATGAACAATTGCATTAACACTCCTAAAATGAGTGATCTTTTTGTTGTGTATTGATGAAAATCTTGGTTGCAATTAGGTGTGAAACATCGCTTGTGACGTGAAGTTTAACTTCAGGTAGAACAAGTGTTTAAAAACAGGATTTTTGATTGTACATTCATATTTCATATATCTATGTTGAGAAAATATTTATTTATCTGAATGTTGTAGTGGGTAGCTATCTGATTATGAAGTAAATTACCTGCCCAGGTTTTGTTATTTTATATATTTGATGGTATAAGTCAGTGGTTCTCAAAGTGGTCGATATCGACCCCTAGGGGTCAATTGGACCATCCAAGGGGTTGATAAACAGTCACGGGGACAAATGAGGGTCACTGAATGGCCAGGGGTCAATAAATAACTGCTGGGATCTACTGGAGCAATGAAGCCTACAATTCAAGATTATTGTTAATCGGCATGGAATGCAAACGGCATTTTTCAACAAATCAAACAAAATTAAGAGGGCTGATCAAATCTCAGCTACAGTAGTTTAAAAGTATATTTGATTCGAATAGTTTTTTATTAAATCATTCATTGTGATGACATTATGAAAACTGATCTGTTTGTTATGTCACAAACAATATTGTAGTGCATCTGTCGCAGTTCGGCAGTTGTTAGACTGGTAGTCAGTGTTCAAGTGTTGCCACTTATGATGTTTTAATATTAGATATGATGTTTTCAAACATATTTCTGATGTCTGATGCTTTGGCAACAAATCTGATATTGACTGGGCTATTGTTTTTGCTTTCCACGTTTCCTTTTCTTCTAGGATGACGAATAAGTTAGATTAATGATTTTTAAGTATGTTTCAGCATTTTCTCAACCTCATGTGTGTTTGATTATTGTTCCGAACTGAAGAAGCTCTCTTCACTGCGTTGAAAATAACATATACGTTACACATGACCAACTTTTCCATTTGAATGGTGATAGTACTTCGCTCTGTTTGGGGATCAACATCGGTTATAGCGCTTTATTAGTTATTGGCAATAGCATTTAACTTGTATAAAACTGTAACATAAAATTATGATGTTATCTGATGTTAAAAACGGCAACAAACTGATGTTAACACTTTGAGAGCCAGCCTACGATATATTCGTACTTCCATTTCTGCCTAGAAAACAGCAGTTTTCAGTTGCCTTACCAACGCCCTAGCTCCTCCACCGATTGCGCAGAGAGCTGTACAAGGGCTTAAACGGATCGGCCAGTCTAGTAGATTGCACTCAAAAAAACTTTTTGGTTGGTGGGTGCGGATTGTTTGTGAGTGACGTCATAAGTGAAGTAGTTTTAGGGTCATTTTGGCTCATGTTGCCTGGCCTAGGGTCCAACCGCTAGGCCAAAGTGTTTCGCTGAAGTTTTCATTGGAAACTAGGCTCGAGTCCGAGTCTTTTGAGCCTTCGATCGACTTTCTAGCGTTTCTGGTTCAAAAGTTATGATCTAAAATAAAAAAATTAATTAATTATCTAATTAGCTAATTAGTCAAATATTTTACTAACTTACATCACAACTTTTGAACCCGAAACCCCAGCAGGTCATCCAAAGTATCTGAATACATCGTTTTGGTTTCATGATCTAAAGTAATATAAATATTTTACTGATAAGTTAATTAAATTTTAGATCATAAATTTTGAACCAGAAATGCTAAAATGTTGATCAAGGCCTCAAAAGACACGGACTCGAGCCTAGTTTCCAATGAAAACTTCAGCGAAATACTTTGGATAGAGGTTGGGCCCTAGGCCAGGCAACATGAGCCAATATGACCCAAAAACTACTTCACTTATGACGTCACTCACAAAAAAATGCAACCCCCAACCAAAAATATTTTTTCGAGTACGGACTAGAAGACTGCCGATGCATTTGAGCTCTTGAACAGATATCTAGCGCAATCGGCAGAGGAGCTATGGCATTGGTAGACCAATCAAAACTTTCTGGTTTTAGCCTGAAATCCAGGTATGATACATTCGTAGACCGGCCGTCGAAGTTTTGAGTGAAATGTAACAAAATTTTTCAGTTTCATTCCACTTAAACAAGCAATTGACTTTGCATAAGACACAATAGAATTCTAGAATGTAATAATGAATTTGTGAAGCTAGCTTGAATAACAATGGTATAATGAAAAATAGTGAATATTAAGACCTCTGTATTACACAGAATTTGTAGTGTGTGCACAACTTTGTCAAAATTTTTCTCTATGAAAACAATGAGAACCATTCATGAATTTTGTATGGTAAACTTGCTATACCATGATGAATGTGTGAAAAAATTTTCAATGCAAATTTTCACTGCGGTCATGGGTAACCAAGGCGCCAAATGTTCCTCACTTTTCTAGTTTTTTCATTTTGTGCCAAGTTTGGCCCAATATATCTCAAACCTTTTGATATTTTGCAATAAAATTTTCGAAGGTCGAAAGTAATTATACCAGCAACAATTCTTCCAAATATGAGCAAAAACTATCAAGAAATGAAAATGTGGCAAGGTTTAAATATTTTCAAAAATTTGTAGCAAGAGCTAGAAACAGTCAGCTTTGGGGGTCCATGACCTTTGACCTTCGAAAGCCACCATGTAGATAATGTTATTTTTTCAATATTTGGCAAAGTTACTAGTGTCCCTGAAATATTGTGGTTGTTCACTAATATAGTTTGGCAGTAAAAAGGCTTTGAACATGGCCAAATATGAACAATTTGCGCCCCCCTAGCTAAACACCCCCAAACTAAAAAGCTTCATAATCATGCGATTTCTTGACAGATTTCATCCAAATTTTGCAGACGTTCATCACATGGGTTAATGACAATTTGAGTAAAATTTCAGGAAAATAGGAGAGGGTACCCTTAGTACTTCCTGAGAATTGACACGGAATGGCCCTATAATCTGAGTCTTTTGAGCCTTTGATTGGCTTTCTAGTGTTTCTTGTTCAAAAGTTACGGCCTAAAAATAACAAAATAATTGATTAATCCCCGAATTAATGAATTAAGTAACAGATTTTTGGTTGTTTTAAAAACAAAACGTTTGAACCAGAAACATTTGGAAGCCAACCAAAGGCTCAAAAGACTCAGATTATAGCTTAGTTTCAAATAAACACATGAGTCATAAAATTCCCTCAAGTGGTTGAGGCCCAGGACCAAGTAACCTAACCCAAAATGGCCAAAAACCTATTCCACTTCTGACGTTACCCACAAAAAACAAAACTAAAATTAAGATTTTTTTCATTGCAAATTAGAAGACGTGCTTAGACTTTTGAGGGTTTGAACAGCTCTCTATTACAATCGCCTGGCAAGTTCTAGAGTTGCATATAACTCGTGAGAAAATAGTGTCTCCATGCGGGATTTTAAAATACGACGAATGTTTTGTACACTGGTGCCGAAGGTGTTAAGGAAAAAGACAAAGAAGTAGCATTGTTTGATCAGAACTTGATCGTTCAAACAGTCTACGCACAACAAAGTGCAGTGCTTTTAATAAGCAAATAATGCTGATATTTATCTGCAGCATTTTGTTGATATTTTAGGTAGGGATGTATTTAACACCTTTGCTGCCGGTAGTTTCAGGTAAAACCCTGGTTTCTAGCATGTCTTAGCAACTCCATAACTTGCCAAGCAATTGTGCTAGAGAGCTCTTCAAACCCTCAAAGGCCTTGAGTCTTCGAGTCTACACTGGGAAAAAAAAATTTTTTTTCATTGTAGATTCGAAGACTTGCTGCATCTTTTGAGGGTTGAATAGCTCCCGGAGTTTCAAAGTGGCGTGAAAATAGAAGCTCATGTGGTATTTCTAGGTATGATGCGTTTTTACACTGGCAGCGAACATAAAAAATATCGAATCCTTCAGTAATACTTCAGTATTCGAAAATCAAGAGTTTTTTCGAATATTTAGATTCAAAATAAATTTGGATTCAACTAATGTGAAAAATTGCAAAGTCGGCAAAACAAATGATTTCAGTAAGTTTTGCAGTGACACTCTTTTGCTCCTGAGTGAAAGAAACACTCAACAAGCTAACGACACTGCGTAGTGACGTAATGAGCTAATTAACTCTTTGGCGTCCACTTGGTTTCGGGGATTTTCGGAAAAAAACGCCTAAACGCACGTGGCTTTGCGCAGGAATTTCTCTGGTCCGGTATGCTCTACAGACCCGGTAAAAGTCTCAAAAGACGCGGCAAGTCTTTTAGTCTGCACTCAAAAAACATTTTTTTGCTTGGGGGTTGCGGGTTTTTTGTGAGTGACATCATAAGTGGAGGACTTTTAGGCCACCTTGGCCCACTTTGCCTGGCCCTAGGCACCAATCGTTAGATGGTAGTATTTCGCTGAAGTTTTTACTGGAAACTAGGCTACAATCCGAGTCTTTTGATACTTTGGATGACCTGCTGGGGTTTTGGGTTCAAAAGTTGTGATGTGAGTTAGTAAAAATATTTGACTAATTAGCTAATTAGATAATTAATTAATTTTTTTATTTTAGATCATAACTTTTGAACCAGAAACGTTAGAAAGTCGATCAAAGGCTCAAAAGACTCGGACTCAAGCCTAGTTTCCAATGAAAACTTCAGCGAAACACTTTGGCCTAGTAGTTGGGGCCTAGGCCAGGCAACATGAGCCAAAATGACCCTAAAACTACTTCACTTATGACATCAGTCACAACAAATCCGCACCCCCCAACCAAAAAATTTTTTTTCGAGTGCAGTCTACTAGACTGGCCGATCCGTTTGAGCTCTTGAACAGCTCTTTAGTGCAATCGGTGGAGGAGCTAGGGCGTTGGTAAGGCAACTGAAAACTGCTGTTTTCTAGGCTGAAATGGAAGTACGAATATATCGTAGGCTGCCTCTCAAAGTGTTAACAGGTCATGACTAGGGCAACCAATTTTGTGACCTAAAAACGTAAAATTTTGACTTTATTTGGACCTATAAATTTTCACTGTTTGCAACTGTAAAATAATTCAGCCTTAGGTGTTGAGGTTAATCCAGAAGTGTATTCAGGCACTCTAAGCTTCGAAATTAAAAAAATAGGTTGTAAGTACATAAATAACTACAGTAGAGTCAAACCTGAGAACATCATAAAGCTGAAATACTATATGCATAATCATGGTCGTAGTCAGGCTCAAAGTTTTTCCGAGACGAATATGTTAATTACATGCCCGGTTGGGTATGTTCTTAATTGCAGTTTATGGAGACCTAACATCCTGCTCTTATTTAGTCTTGGCTGGCAGTATCTCTGGTCATTGTAGCACAGTGTAGCTGCAGTGCCACTCTTTTTAAAACAGCCACACAATATAATATGATTTGATGTAGCATTGCAAAAATGTTTTGTGGTAGCATTACAGAAAGTTTACTGGGGCAAGTGCCTCATTTGCTTCAATGTAGCTTCGGCCTAGATAATGGATTGAGTATTAACCAAAACAACTACCATAAGACCACATTTCTTGCCTACCATGCCTATCCTACATAATATTCAATCGTCCAGTAGTGGTCAAAATGACATTATTATGTCAGAAATTGCAATAAACCCGCTCCTATTACAGAATTGCAACTAAACTTGCAAAAGCATATCAATATCTGTTGTTGTAGGTTCAGTAAAATAACGATATTTAAGAGAAAAAACTGTGCTGCAAAAAAATTTTGACCTAACAATAAATTTTGACCTAATGATGAACTTTTGGTTTGTTTGACCTAATAACTTGGGATACCCTTGTGGTATGAGTGTGAAATTTGGTTTGTGGACGTTTCATAAACTTTAGAAACGGCAGAAAAATTTTGACCTTACTGACTTTTGGTTGCTCTAGTCATGACATGACCATCAAATTGTGATCATTTGATCCCATTGCGATCATTGATCAGCGTTCTTGCTCCTATTTTGTTTCTTTTTTCTCAGAGTGCAGAATTAGCGCTCATGCATGGTCTGCTACTGAGTTTGGTGGTTCACTCTTCATGTGTTGGTGTAACTAGTGAGGTTGGAATCATATTGCTAAGAAACTGAGCAGATAGAAGCTAGTAGGCTATGCTTAGGACTGAAAAGTCATTCATTTGGCAACATTTCTCCCAACCTAACCACAGAAGTTGGGTTTTATGCCACCATTGCCATTTGGAATTTAGCTATCATCATAGCACATGATATCCATGTGTAATAAGCCATTGTGGAATAGGATTTGATATTGTAGATTCAAAATAAATATTCTGGAATATGGCAGATCCTCTAAATGTTCAATACTGCACATCCCTAATGATAGGTTGGCATCATCATCATATTGGCCAATTTATATCAATATGCCAATGTATTGGTGGAGATCAAATTACGCATGCTTTTAAGAATAAAAAGTAAAAAACACAAGCAACATGCTCATATGCTCATAATATAACATCAGTTGTTGATAGATATTTGCTTAAATTAGTTCGTTTGATTTTGTAAAGCATGACATTATTGCCTATGGTGCTTTTTGTTGATAGGATTCTTCGGTGCATATGTAATAAAATTTTGTTGTGTTTAGCTTGTTCATTCCTAGTTTACTCTCCTTGGTTTCATGATACAGGTGAATTCAATAGAGGATTTGCTTTGGTTGAATACCACACTCATCGTGCAGCAGCAATGGCCCGAAGAAAGCTTATTCCAGGCAGAATTACTTTATTTGGAAATGAGGTTGTCACAGATTGGGCTGAACCTGAAGTTGATGTAAATACTGAATTTTTGTTTTTGAGGCAGTCATGTTTTTCTTCAGGAACATTTAATGACTACCAGCAGGTTGTTGCAGGCAAATGATGCTTTGAATCGCATAAAGAATGTTTATGTGAGGAATTTGAAAGTTACAACATCTCAGCAGACAATATTTGCAGCTTTTAATGCAATTCGACCAGGTGCCATAGAAAGGGTGAAGAAAATAGAAGATAGGGATTATGCATTTGTGCATTTTTTGCGCCGTGAAGATGCACTATATGCAGTTCAGGTGAGACTATGTTATACAAAAAACAGGTATAGTACTTTGTGGGCTGGTTGTTTCTTACAAAAATGTGAACTCCATACTAAACACTGCAACTAAAATTTTTAGTCCTTGTAACCAAATACTCAAGTATGATTATTAAAGTTTTAGTGTTTGTTTTATAATATTATGATATTAATTCGTTTATGTGGCAGTTGGTTGTTTTTTGCTATATTTTAAGGCTACATGATTGTTAACAACTTCGTTGCTGAATGACGCATATATGCGTCATACATTCAAATGCACAGGGTGTGGAACGACGCATGTCGCATGTATGCATCATTCAACTGAATATGCCCAGTGCAGATTGATGTGTGTAAACACCAACACGGTAACTTTTCACGTACTTGTTTGTTTGCAACGAAATTTTCCACAAATGTTCTTCATATCAAGACACGCTAATCCTGAAAATTCCATACAAATTGACCAAAAACTTTTTGAGTTATGAAGTTTGGTAGCAAACAATCTTACTAGGCCTAGGCTACAAGACTTTTTCAAAAATGTTGGGTGTGTACAGTTGTTTGGTAACAGACAATAACATTTTTTGTGCTCATTTGGTTGCAATGAAAATTTGCAATAATGTTCTCCACACCTACCCGCATAATCTCTGAAAATTTCAAGTAATATCAACAACAACTTTTTTATTATGCTGTTTGGTATCAAGCAACAGTTTGCTAGGCTTAGGCTACAATACTTTTTAGAAAATGCTTAGGTCTTGACAGTTGTTGCGTATATAAGGATAACTATTTTTAGTTGTGTTGGTGCACAGAAAACTTCCACATATAACATTCAAATATATTCTCATCATCTCTGAAAATTTGAAGTAAGTCTAACAAAAAGCTTTGGACTTACGTACTTTCGTTTTGTAACTCCAGATGCGTGTAGGCTACAAAACTTCATACTATTCAGCAGGGTTGAGCAGTTGTTCTGTGAAGCCCCATAACTTTTTTAAAACTAAAGTTTTTGCAACCAAAATTTACAAGAATTATCTTCGAATTATTATGAATTTTGTCTAAAAATTTGGATCCAGTACATCAAGAACTTAGAGTTAATATTTGTTGAATTGAGCAACCGGACTCTGTTCCCGAGCATCAGAATAATTGTTTGTGCGTGTGGCTGGCAACGTGCTAATTGGATTCAGTAGTTGTTGAGCAGGGCACAATTATTTTTAACATGCTTGGTCTTTTGCAAACAACTTTTAGATGAATGTTCTTCGTGTGAAAATGCTTCTTACCTGAAAATATGAGGTAAATCAGGCAAGTACTTTTTGAGTTATTTAATTTTGTGCATAGCTGTTGGATGAAAACAAGTTGGAAACTGTCCCACACCAGCTGAATAATTGCGTGGAATTCACACTGCACCGAAGGTGTTAACACATGGACCGTAAAGACTTCTAAAATTCAGGAAGTTTAAAGTCAAAGAAATATTAGTGCTGGCATCCCTGTTACTGAGTTCTAATGTTGCAGTTCATCATATACTTTTAGTTGATAAAGGAATGCATTTTTGTAAAAGTTTTTAACACCTTTGCTGATGGGCAGTTTTTCGGCGAAAACTTGTTTTTTAGCATGCCTAGCAACTGCATAACTCACCAGACTATTGTGCCAGAGAGTTGTTCAAACCTTTAAAAGACTCTGCAAGTCTTCGAGTCTGCAATGAAAAATTTTTTTTTTTGGTTTTGGGTTTCAGATTTTTTGTGAGTAGTTTTCGGCCTTTTTGGCCCACTTCATCTGGCCCTGGGCTCAAGCTGCTAGATGGTAGTATTTCGCTCAAGTTTTTGTTAGAAACTAGGTTAAAACCCAAGTCTTTTGAGACTTCGGATAACTTGCTTGGGTTTCAGGTTCAAAAGTTATGGCCTAAAAACAACAAAGTCATTGATTCCCAACAATAACAACAAAATAATTAGATAATCAATAAATGTTTTGTTTTTAGATCATAACTTTTGAACCCGGAACCCTACAAAGCCTCAAATGATCAAAAGACTCTGAATCTAGCCTAATTTCCAATGAAAACTTGAGCAAAATACTTCCATCTAGTGGTTTGGCTGCAGGCCCGGTAACATGAGCCAAAATGGCCAAAAACTTACATTGCTTATGACGTCACTCACAAAAATCTGAAACCAAAAACCAAAAAAATTTTTTTCATTGCAGACTCAAAGACTTGCTGAGTCTGTTGAGGCTTTGAACAGCTGCTTAGCACCATAGACTGGTGAGTTATGGAGTTGCAAAGTGCCACAAAATTAGCGGCTAAATGTATGATTTTTTGGTACAATATTTTTCTACACCGGCAGAAAATGTGTTAATAGGGCTTGTCACTTACTTTCAAAATTTCACAGTTTGTTTTGGATTCAGGTACTTACATGTTATGTTCTATGGAAAGAGGTAGGCAAACCTTGTTTCACTAGGTTTTTGGAAACTATTCTGAAGATGATTTTACAATCTTATATATCATGACTAACAAGAATAAAGACAAGGGTGAACCTTGTTATGGAGCTGAATGAGTATGTATGTAAACCTACAGGTTTTTAATAGTGATCATTAAAAGTGTTAAAACTCCAAATCACATACTACAATCAAAACTTTTACTTGGTATTCATGGCCAAGGTGGTGAATAAAAGCAACCGTGGCCAAAATGACCAAAACTTGCACTGTTGGTAACCTTACACAAACAGGCCAAGAAAAATTGTTGGACCTCCTTACAATAAAATGCCAAGTAAGCTATTTTGGCCACGGTTGCTTTCATTGGCCACCTTGGCCATGAATACTAAAAGTTGAATTTTTCTTACAGCAATTGAGCAGGGTTGACATTGTGGATGAGTTTATAAAATTTGAAGAAACAAGCATTGATCTAAATATTTTATTTTTTCAGTTTTGTATTTGGTTGTATATACACATGAAACACTGCATCATTGAGACTATGGCTAGGCCAGAGATTCTCAAGAAAAAAGTCTTACGAACAAGCAGCTCCATCGAGTGCATTTGTAGGCTTGATTTTTGCAAGGAACAAAATTTGCAGTCATCAATCAAGGCATTGATGGGTTTATATCTTTCCAAGCAGTGAACATTGCACCAATGTTTTTATTTTTCAACTTTGTGCCTGTTTGTGCATGAAATTTGGCAACATTAAAATGGTTGGTAGGCTACAAATTCGAAAGAAAAACATCTCAGGAAAAGATGGCTCCATTGAGAACAGTGGTAGGTTTGATTTTCATAGGGAACAAAATTTGCGTTAATTACAGCATCAACCAAGGCACTGATGGTTTATATCTTTTCAGCAATGAGCATTGCACCAATGCATCTATTTTGTTCAACTTTGTGGTTGTTTGCACATGAAACACAGCATTATTGGCACTATTGTTAAGCTAGAACTTCCCAAGAAAAAATCTCAACAAAGGGCAGCTTCATTGAGACCATTCGCAGTAACCAGGGCTTAAAATTGTTCAAGCAATGAACATTGCACTGTTTTTATTTTTTCAACATGGTGCTTGTTTTCACATAAAAGTTGGCAACATTCAAGCAGTTGGTAGGATACAAATTCAAAAGAAAACGTATCTCACTTAGAGGCAGCTCATTTGAGAACGTTGAAAGGTTTAATTTTTGCAAGGAGCAAAAACCGCTGTAAACACAGCATCAACCAAGGCATTGATGGGTTCAAACTTGCCAGAAATTAACATGGCACCAATCCTTTCATTTTTTCAACTTTATGCTTCTTTGCATATGAAAGTTGGCAAAATGGAAACAGTTGGTAGGCTTCAAATTTTCAAGAAAAAAGAATCCCACAAAAGTGTAGCTCCGTTGAGACTGTAGTTCGGTTTGATTTGTTGTATGCATCATGAACAGCAATGAATGTAGCGCAATTTGATAGGTTATGTTTAGACCTTCCATGAATTTTCAAAGCACTATAGATCACATAAATGAAGGATAGAGGCAAATTGGAAAGCCGACATTTGATCTGTGACATGCATTTGGACCGGTTCTTGCACTCACATGCATCCCAGACGACGGCTGTGTGAATTTTTGTGCTTTGGCAACTTTTCAAAGGCTGATCTGTGAATGTGTGAAAATTTTGAGGACAATTGCCAAAAACGTACTGGTAGGGAATATTTGGCTTGCCACTTCACCAACTGGTAGGGAAGGTGTTAATGATTTTTTGTATTTACACATGGTAGAACCAGGATTTAAAAATTTCAGTGCAACCTAGTTCTAATACATATGTGTGAAAAGCTTTGTTGATGAGCATTCGGCATTCTAATGCAATAGCATTGTATGAATAGCCTTAGGATTATCTTTTAATTTTTTATATTGTATTTAAATTAGCGTTCAACTGCACTAAAAATTATTTCAAGCTTATTGCATGCCAATATATGAAAGGTGATTGTAAGCATCAGTGTAAAAACTGTACTTACACACTGATACTGACATGTTAACAATCTTATATACCTTAAAAATACATACTTCATATCACAATATAGTGCAGGTAACATACATTCAGTTGGGTACATAACTTTTCAAGATTGTCATTTCACCACGGGATTATAGCTGCCACATGTAATATGACCAACTTCGAAGTCCTGAACACTTTGACCTTAACACTGGCAATGAAGTTGTGAGTGGTGAAATGACAGTGTTAGGAAGCCTTGCTCTGCATTTGATTGGCTTGAACCTAACCATTAGTGTCCAATATATGCTAATTTTGATTTGTTACTACTCAAAAACAAAAAATAATGTGTATTTTATATTGTGATATATTGTAGGTAACACATAACAAACAGGGGTATGCTATCAATTGGTCATCAACGTGGCATAATTTGATCCACGAGGTCAATTTCAACGTCAAAATGTAGGTTTAAAGGTAGTCACTCCAAAATTTTACCAATCATAAAAATGATGTCAGATTTCAATTCCTGGGTGTGTCCTCTTTTCATAGATTCCATATTTTCCCAGATTGGACCACTAGTTCAGAACACATGGTTATTTGAAGTTTAATGCTACCCTCTTCTCAATTCTCAAAAATAACCCATCGTATCTTGGAAACTGATGGTCTGATCAACAAAAAATTTCAGACTTGAGATTTGGGGTCACAACCAACATGCATACCAAATTTCATTAAATTCTAAAAGGGTGAGGTTTAGAATTGTCTTTTTTTGGGTTAGTTTGATAAGGAATGACCCAGCTATTTATGTTTGTTAGACCCAGTTGTTTATGTTATGTTATATAAGTGCAAACTGTGTTTTTGCTTCCATTACACCTTCTACTGAAGTTGTATTTTTGTATTTCATCATGTGTTGTGTAGTAATGCTGTGTTTTTCAATGTAAATGTTTCAATTAAAGAATAGCACAATCTCACTTTGTACCTTGGCATTTGCAGGTAATGAATGGCCAGGTAATTGATGGTCAAGCTGTGCAAATATCTCTTGCAAAACCTCCATCCAACAAGCATGACATAACATCTTCACACGCTGCAAGTTTAACAAATAGTAAGTAGTGCTTAATTATGTTATGAAGTAATGAATACATTAACACTTTCACTACCGGCTGACATACATGTTGTTGGAATTTGTTCACGTGTTTCCGGGTGATTTATATATATGTTTTAGCTTAATTAATGGTTCTAGGGGACATATATATACATTTTTATCCGAAATTCACAGTGGTATGTTATCTAAAAACGTGATCCTAGCCTAAGTCTATGTAACTTTAGGTTTTGGAATGAGTTGAGTAGAGTTTATTTGGCGAAAGTTAAGAATTTCAAAGACGAGAAAGCTCCATTGAGACTGTAGTTCCAACTCTTTGTGGTTCACAGGCTGTGTAAATGCATTGCCCTTGTGAGTTGGTCCACCTAGGCCAGACCAGGGTCTAGCAGCAATGAATGTGATTTTGTGCAATGTAAGTGCTTTGATATGCTACCAAATGCTAGGAAAGCATGCAGGAATGTATCAGAAACGTTGCTGTAAGCAAATTTAGGCATGTTGATGAAGTTTTATTTGATGCCAGTGTAAGCTTGCTTTTATTGTCTCAAAAAAGTGAAGCTTTTGCAAAAAAAGTGTCTCTGGTAGGGCTAGGCTTGTTGCAATGGCATGTAGCCTAAAATGTTTTGAAATTGATTTGATATGTTGGCAATTCATTAGTGCAAAAACAAAAAAACGTTTCCTGTGTTCATTGTTTTAGCCTAAACCTGAAAAACGTCTGGCAGCATTTGCTGTCTGCGGAAGGAGACTGCATTTGAATTTCCTGCCAAAACCACCTGGGAACCGTGGATATCGCTGCAGGGAAACCACCCGGGAACAAATGTGTTAAATTGATAACAAAAAAGTTGTGTATGTTTTGTGCAGCGCTTCTCAAAGAACGGCTGCTACAATTTGTGGTATCACAGTGAACTCCCTGGGGTGAATTTGGAACTTGAGCAGATAATGCTCATTCTGACAATACAGCTAAAAGCATGCAAAACTCAGAAAAAGTGTTTTTTCATATGTTGCATGTCAAGAGAATGGGGTTAGAGTGCCATTGTGCCTTGTGCTTCTAGTTTATAAAACATGTGAATGTGGCATGAGCTAAAATGATAAAATGATAGCACTAAATGGCATGTAGAACTACTGATATTTCAAAATGGAGTCCTGCTGTGCCTTTTTTGTCATGAGTTGCACATGTTCAGAATGCTAAATGGGTGATTGATTTCATTTTTATAGATGCTTTCCATTTTTTTGTTAATTTTGGTGACAGCAATTGGCGGCAAGCCTAAGCCTAAATTGTGCTTCTTGCCAGAGCGGTTGAGGTGAATGCTCTTGCCCAAGGAATGCTACAGCAATTCACTCAGTTGCTGTGGATTGAACACCCAACCTTCCAACTGTGAGGCGAACACTTTACCACTGAGCTAAAGCTGCTTTCCATTTCTATTGTGGAATTGCTCGAATATTGTGTAACATATACCTGAGTTTTTACAATATCAACCTTTGGTGTGGTTGCTATTCGTGTTTGGTTTTGAGATAGTATATTTGCTTCCCCAAGCAGATGTTGTGGTAGACTGTCTTTTACATTTCAAATAGACCTTTCTCCTTGAAGTTGGTACATAATTGTTGATAGTGCGTATGATAACTAAGCATGTTTTCCTCTTCCAACTCTGTTGAATACTTAATACAATTAAGCAATAGGTGGTCAAAACCAATGTTTATCATGGTATAGCTCAATTCTACAAGGAAGTGAGCATGACAGAAAAGCTTTACCACAACCCTGTCGCATCGAGTAAGATGATTTTTGCTTTACTGCAGTTTTTGACAACACTGAAAAGATAATACACTATTGGATCATTTTATTCTAAGCTTCTAGTTACAAAACAATAGGGAGGGAGTCCTTTGTATCGCTCCATGCAATTCACACTGAAAGGGGAGGCCAGCCGATTAGCAAAGAAATTCAGCATGTCACTTAATGACATGCACAGAGAAATCTGTTTTGGCTATGGGACTGTTCTCATCACATGATTTAGAGCAGCAGTGCAGGAACTGCAATCAGAATCGATCGAGCAGTCTGACCCTCTCTTAAGACACGTTCAATTCTCTTCAACTAAATAACTTATATGTTTCATATCATGAAATTGCATTTCTGAACCAACAGAAGATAGTTTTAGCACTGAACTCAAAACATTGATGAACTAGCAAAAATTGAGACCAGCAACACCATTTCAATAAAAATAAAAATGTGACATTCTCTGCTGTATTGCAAAATAAATGCATTTATGATATATTTCATACAATAAGCCTTACATGACATGGTTGCAGATTCAGAGGTAAATGTCTGACTCCCAATACCTAGCTTCCAAAATTTCCAACTCTCAACTTTCCAAAATTTCCGACTCCTGATTCTGACTTGTTAACGTGACATGAATTAAGTTTGGCTGTCAACTGGCGAAGAAGTGAGTCGCAACTAGCAATCAATGGAAATTGTGGTACACAGCAAGAATTCTCTGTTTCAATAAAAGTTTGAAAGAAATTGTACCATTTCAACAGGAATTTCCAACTTAGGAGTGTGATGTAAAAAATGATTCAATTGGACTTCCGGAGTCAGAGTCGAACAAAAAATCCAACTCCTACACTGACTCCTAGTGTTGTTAGAAATCTTACTCCAACTCCACCCAAAAACCTCTTGACTCCTTGTGACTCCGGCACTGCAACCCTGCTCCCTATGGAGCGAATGGCCTGGCAGTTCTTGATGAAAAAATCAAACGGCATATGCATACTTTCTGGAGATGGTCGTTGAGAAGTCAGAGATGTGGATGTTGAAATAAGGAGGTGCTAAGAAGGATCCCTGTGGGATGCTATTCTTGAAACGTCGTAATCTGCTCAGTTTATTGTTACTGGTGGCAAGGGTGAAGCTGCGAATACCAACCAGCTCCATGGTAGTGCAGACCATGTGTCTGTCCGGTAGCTATCACAGTAGCCTACAGGTGAGGCTGTGACATCATACAGTGTCATAAGCTGCTGTGAGATCAACAAACACAGTTCTAGCCTTTTTACCCAAAAAGCTATCCTCTGTATTCCATCAGCAAAGTGACCTGATCTATGGTCAACCTCCAGTGTCGAAAGCCCGCCTGTTCCTGTGTGAGCAATGGATCGATGATTGGTGCGATATGAGTGAAGATGAATCTATCAAGAATCTTGGAGGGGACACACAGAAGAGATGTAGGGTGCTAACTCTCTGGATCCCACCGACTTATTTGGCTAAGGATTGCAACTAATGCTCTTTTCCAGATCCTGGGAATTTTTAGTTGGAGGATGCAGGAAGTGAAGAAATCGCACAAACAGGTTTTTAGAGCTGATCTGGTGAGGAGTATTAACTCTGGGAAAGTAGAATCCAATCCCAGAGATTTTACTGGACCTAGATGGTTGAGGGTGGTAGCAAGCTCATCTGATATGAAGAGGCCAAAGATGCTGTCTCCTCAGGTGTTGGACATGTCCTTGTTGATGAGCCTTGTGGACTTGCGGTCCCCCATCTTGTGTGCCATGTTCTTCATAATTTGTGAAGTGATGGAGTTTGCTGAGACGAGGAACAGACGAGAGTAGTGTTCAGACCTGAGAAAAAGTTTGTTGGTGTTGCTCCATGCCTTATGGCTAAACTGCAAGAAATTGATACAATTGATAGCTTTTTCCCATTGCTCCTGCTTCTTCTGGTCGAGCCACAAGAGTAGAAATGAAGCAACTCTTTCAGAGTCGGTCACCACTGGGGCTTAGAGGAAGGGTGATAAAGGGTCACACTCTATGTCCCAACATGGTACATAGTTATTGTGATGGTCACGTGGCATAGATTGTTTAGCCGTAAATAACAGGCTTTCTCATCATTCCTGGTATGCCTTCTCAATGTTCTGTTGTGTGTGGAGGTGTCAATCTCTCAACAGATTCACTTGTAAGAAGGGAAAAGCGATTCAAATCAGCTTTATGAAAGTTCTATCACTTCACCAGATCGTGCTGGTTAGTCGCCTTGAGCCTGAGTTGCTTTATGAAAGCAGGTTAGTGCTGTGACTGCAGGAACTTTCCTAGAACACCTCTGTCATGCACTCAGTTGTCATGGCAGACACTCGCGAAGGCCAGATCCAGGTTGGTGCCGACGTTCCATCAGTGAGAGGAGAAGCTGGCTACTTCCTGTGCAGCAGCTTAACACCTTCTACACTGTGCGGCCAAACTGGTTTTCAAATGCTTTACACCAGGTGGCAGAATCATGGTGATGCATTGACAACATGCTGTTAATGCATTGTAAATGGGCATTCAGGTGTTTGATTCAAATGAAATTACTTGGTGATTTCTCGTTCGATTTACCTCAAATTTTGAGGAAAGATGCGTGTGAATAAGCCAAACACTTCTGTAAATTTTCTTGGCAAAACACCTAGTATGAAGAAAATTACTGTGTTTTGGAGAAAAACTTATTGCACCCTTCTGTACAGGATAACATTTTGTAGCTGATGCAGAACTAAATAACTCAGAGTTCTTGCCCAATTGACTTCAAACTTTCAGGGCTAATGCATGTGGGTACGAAGAAGATACCTGTAAATTTTTTTTCTGCAAAAAACAAGTACAAAACAGTTATCATGTTCTAGCCAACAACTGATTGCACCTAACTGTTTTCGAAATAGCCTTGTAGCCTATGCACAGCAAGTAAAGATATTTGATGTGAAACTACGTAACTCAAAAAGTCCTTGCTAAGAGTTGCCTCAAATTTTCTTGACTACTGCATGTACGTGTGAAGAACATTCGTGGAAATTTTCGTTGCAAAGATGAAGTACAAAAAAATTGTTTTGTGGTACACAACAGCTGATTGCACTGTATTAGTTTGAAAAAAATGTTGTAGCCTATGCCTAGCAGAGGACGTTGGATAAAGAATTGCATAGCTCAAAAAGTTCTTGCTCAATTTTCCTGAAATTTTCGTGGCTGATGCCTGTAGATATGGGAACATTCATGGAAAATTTCATTGGAAAAGACCTAGTAAAAAAAATTATTGTGTGGCACGCAATAATTGATTGCACCTTACTAGTTCGAAAAAGATGTTGTAGGCTAGCCTACACCAAGCAGAAGACGTTTGATAAAAAAATTCCATAACTCAAAAGTTTTTGGTCAGTTTGCCTGAAATTTTAGGGCTGATGCCTACAGGTATGGATAACATTCATGGAAAATTTCATTGGAAGCGAGCAAGAACAAAAAAGTTGTTGCCTGGTACGCAACAACTGATTGCAACTCATTGGTCTGAAAAAAATGTTGTAACCTGCGTCTAGCAGAGGATGTTTGATAAAAAACTGCATAACTCAAAAATTTCAGTGAATGTCGTCACAAAAGACATTTTGGAAAGATTGTGGCATTTTTGCTTGATGTTTTCAGTATTATAGCAAAACCACCAAATCAGATACTGCTAATGCTTTCATCAAACAGAGATTTAATTCTGATATTTTACCTTTGACTTTCTTCATATGAGAACCTGTTTAATTCTGTGTATGCTAATTTTTTGCTATTTTGCTAATGTACTTTATTTTCGGGAGCATAATGCGCACTGGGTTTTAAGGCACAGTATCAAAAATTCCATGCTAGCTGTTTTTTTTCATACATAAGGTGCACTGGATTATGCGCATTTAAATGAAGCAAAACTTAGATAAGTCAAACTGTATTCAACTCTTTCGCAATAACTCCTGAGTGCCAGAGTTGCCAATGGGAGTTTGATCTGTGATTACTTTACATAAGAGGGAGTTTAATCTGTTAAACATGGCTAATCCCCTAGACACGAATAGATTCATGTAGAAGTGGTGCACATGTTTTATTCAGTGTGTGCTTATGTTGTTAGTTTATTACACAACACGATGGTCTGTTTACAAAAAAAAATCGTAACAAGCAATTAAATAAATAGCACCCTTTACCAAATGCAATTGGATCTAGGCGAGAAAGCACAACCAGATCCATTCATTAGGCGCACTGTATTATAAGGTGCACTTTCGATTTTTGAGAAAATTAAAGGATTTTAAGTGCACCTTTTGGTCCGAACAATACGGTATATCACTCTATAAGGAAGCAAGAGATCACTCCTGACATAACAATTAAACACATCTCCTTCTGAACTAATGAAATACGTTGGTTTGCAAGCTCCAGAAAGTTGACATGCAAAGGAAACAGTGATCATAAATCCTATAGCATCAAAAAATTGCATAACAGTGACAGCCAGTGCATTGAAGTTGCAATTGGCAAATGTGCCATGGTAGTGCTCATTACTCAAATGAGCCTTGGTGGTGCTCATTACTCAAATGAGTGTCATTATATCACATTGTTTCGTAGAATAAGGCTGTGTTTATTGTATGAAGTGAAGTACAATTACCAACAAGGCAACACATAGCAGTTGGCAATATAGAAATAGTATGCACAAATTGGAACAAGCATCCAATGTTATGTACACACTGCTACATGTCCAAGTCTTTGCTGAACAGAGATTTTAGACCCCTCCTATAAAAACCCTGAAAACACCCCCTGACCTTGAATATTAGTCCAAGTGGAAATCTAATAGTCTTAGATTTTAGTGCAGGAGCATCAACCTGTCCACTGTTTCACTTTGTAATCTATTGTGTATGGGCGTGTAGTTGATTCTCCCAATGCGAAAAACTCTTGATAGATGAGTAGCTGGTAAATATTTACTCACAGCTGATGTCAAGAAGAAAACAAAATCATTGTTTTGCTTTTTACAAACAGCCGTTTCAGGTTCACGACAATGTCCTCGTAAGTAGGGGTCTTCCACGTAGGGATAAATGGCTGGCAACATACATGGCCCATGCCATCGCTTTCGCGGCGATCAGAACGACGAAGACACGAGAACATTTTGCGGAAAGTTCTTATACAACGCAATTGCGAGTACAGACAATGCACAACACAAGAATTGTCCTTCCAGTGGCATCGACG
>Ga0210059_1003641_pt1 | contig 24731 bp, 15 predicted proteins | sample Ectturendosymbi2_FD_188042 | JGI IMG/M metagenome (GOLD analysis project Ga0210059, IMG submission 188042) | Ecteinascidia turbinata endosymbiont from Florida, USA - Sample 2 (SPAdes) (version 2) | ecosystem: Host-associated > Tunicates > Ascidians > Unclassified | place: Key West, Florida...
CCATGACAATTAAACGTCATGGCCATTTGTGCCCGACAAGAGTAACCTCTTCACAACTGGCCATTACTCCCGCAACCTATATACACTGGACTGCGACAGCACGTCTAGCGGTCGACACAACCTTCACTATGGAAACATCAATCTCAAGTAATTTATGGGGCACCTGACTAGATAACCTCTGTGTTTTTTCGGTGCCCCGGCGTTTTCTTCTGTTTGAGCGAGTACATTTATCGCAATTAATTCAGTACCACCAAATAAATCTATCTATCTATCCAGTCACGTCAATCAATGCGAACAATATTGAAAATCGCTTCTCCTGGCAACATTTGGTTTCTGACGTAAAATATTTTGCTGAGCGAGGACTGGCGTTTAGAGATGATGAAAACGTTGGATCGCCCACAAAGTTTTCCAAAAAATTATCGAAACTTTTTTCAAACGAATATTTAAAAAAAGAAGATGCGATGCTTCTAGCGACAGGTTTTGCAACAGTTTTACAAATCGCTAATCATTGTCAAATATCATGTTGCATCACAAAGTTTATTAAACTTGAATTAACAAATTTGACGTCACAAGGTTACGTCAAACCCATTAATGGTCCGTGTAAATACTAATGACCTCATCAGTCATCCTCTACCTAAAGATTCTGTATCCACACATGGGGCCTACCACCAGGCATGGGCCCCAGGTCCCCACCATCTAAATCCGGCGCTGAACAAACAGACTCTTTATAACATCAGTCACTGCAGTTAAAACAGCCCATCTTGTTCTTGCGTACTATAGACATTCCCATCTAAATCAACCTCTCTGTGCAGTTTTTTATGTGTTGAACAAACAAATAACAAAACAAGAGGTTTTTTCATCCACGGTTTTTCCTCCGCAAATCCTCACTGGAACAAATTTCCTCCCACGAATTAAAAATTCCTTTTTTAGCGAACCAAGTGGCACCCGTTTGTTAAACACTGATTTAGTTTTTGTACTAGTAAACCAATAATTTCATACTCGATAACTTGCTATCATTTTCATCATTTGCTGAGGTAGGTGTACCACGTGGTAAACGCTCCAAACCGATTTCCAATTTGGGCAATCACTTGTCTTGAACACACATCTTGACCGAGCAGCTGTTTCTCAAACATTGGCATGTTAAAAAAACACAAAGTGCGGATTTGGGGCAAAACCGCTACACCAGTGGTTCTTAAACTTTTCTCTGCCACGCCTCCTTAAGCAATTGTCCTTTGTTCCAAGACTCCTAACTTTAAACAAGTAAATTAGACGGAACACTTTTTGTTCAAAAACGTTCCTTGCTGAAGAACGTGTAGAATGCTGCCGAAGGTCTCGCGCCTACCTGGAAATTTATTGACGACCCCAGGGGAGGTGCGTTACCCGGTTAAGAACCACTTCGCTACATCATAATGAGACATCCCTTTCTTTTCTCGCAAATAACGAGGTGAACAGCTATCGCAGTCAACCAGAGACGCAACGATGAAGCTATGCTTGTTAATCGGGGCGCCCCAGCTGGAGATTTAGAGAGCTGTGCAGGACTCCCTCGTTTCGATTAAAATCGATTTGCAGTTAACAATGCATCGAATCGTTCAAAAAGCGTTACTGATTGCATGCTGTGGTTCCTTACCTTGGCTGCAGGCGCTTGTGGCAAACGATTGTGGCAAAGTGTCCGGGAAGTAATACTGCCTTGTCGCATGGATAACCGACTTCACGTTGCTTCCGTAACAGACGAGACCCGCTTAAAATCCAAGAAAACGTTTGTAGAGGCTAAAATCGTTGGTGTTTGTCGTCCCTAGCAATTATTATAGGCGTATCCGGAGGGGATCAAAGCACCCAATTTTTCAGTTACTTCCTTGATCGGTGATTCCTGGTGCCCAATTGTGAATTGAGGTGACACTTTGGGAAGCCTCAACATTAAGCAAATTTTTTTATTGCTGTCCAGAAAGACGTCTCGTGTTTTACAATGCATAGAAGATCTATTTAGTGCTTATGAACACATTTACAATCGTGTGCAGCCTGTTGCTCAGGCAGCAAGGAAGAGTAATTAGAGTAGAGCAGTCAGTTCACTTTGTTTTGCAATCACTGCTGCTAAGCTTATCCGACAGAGTAGTACAATTAGGGGATAATGTTTTTGTTAAATTATTTTACAAAAACATTATCGTCTGTTTCAAATATAGAAAATTAAATACCAACATTGAAAACGCAATAGCGATCTTTGCAAATACTTCGGTTTCAATCAATGCATCTGTTTCATTTTAGAAATTATAGTTGATATCGATAATTACTACAGTTGCAATAGCCACTATTGCAAGATGAGAACTTTACTGTAAGCAAACTGGACATACCTCAGCCTCAGCGTGTGTCCGGATCAACAACACGTGTCTAAGGCAGTGCTCCGCAACCGACGTGGCACGGCATACCGGTGTGCCCCGAGAAATGTTTTGTGTGCCGCGGAATAATTTCATCAGATAATGTGAGAAATTACAATTCGCTGACTCAAACCCTTGCTAGTTAGACTTCCACTGCGCATTTATGGCGATTTTGTGACGTCAGGCTTGTTGTCACAATCACATGTTAGGGCTGGCGCAAAGCAATCACGGTGGGCGAAGATAGAGGCTTTGCTGCGTTAGTGAAACGTCAAAATCTAGCCACTCAAATTACGCATTGTGTTGAGGGAAGCCAGGCCCGTATTCATTTTTTTAAATTTGAGGAGCAAACTGCATTTTTAGAGATCAATATTTTTGTTTTTATTGTATGTTTGAAACACATTTCTCTGGGCACAACAAAACTTGGGAACGCCATGCCCTCCCGTGGCTATAGGCCTAAGGGAAGACCTGATGATTAAAGTTTTACCAAAGTAATTGTCAGATACGATAACGATTGCATCCACATTGTTAACCTTATTAAAGCAAGAGCCTTGAATTTCAAGAATTGTGTCGTTGCTTCGCGACGAAATGGATCACAGCATCAATCACTGATACCTCATACATCTGTGCGCCGGATTTCACGGGGCAAAGTTCTCGCAGGACTCTTCTAGCTCCGGCATGAAATAACTCAGTTCGTAATAAGTTAAAACAACCATTATCTTTATAAAACCCTTGAAGATGATCGTTGGATTGCTAAACGTGCATTTATGACCTACATATTTAAACACGTGAATGAACTCAACACTAAAAGGCAAGGCAAAAATGAATGCATACTGACATGTTCTGACAAGTTAAAAGGTTTTAAACACAAAACAGTACTCTGGAAAACTAAGTAAACACGAGGATCACTGGAAATGTTTCCAAGAAGCAATCAAAATAGAACTACTAACAAAGAATTTGTTTTGGATTTGGTCCAAGAACACTTAACTTTGTTACATCAGAAATATTACCATTACTGATTCACAATTAATACGGAACAATGTAGTTTGATCCGAAATCCTTTTTCGGCTAAAGCTGCAGTGTCAGTGCATAAATTATCTTTGCCTGTTAGAAAAAAACATTCGTGAACTACGAAATGACAGAACCCTGAGATTAAATTTCAGCGATGTTCTACTTGATGTGCTTTGGATTTGTTTTGAAGAGGTAAGCGAATTTCGAAAGTGGATATTGACATTCCTATTCAGTTTTGCATTACATACTTGTGTGAACAAAATTTCTTATTGATCGAAAATGATAAACGATCCATGCCTAAAAGCAGTGGATGGAGAACTTCCTCTTTCAAATGTGATCCTAACGTACAGCGATTGTGCTCAACACCGGAACACTTACCTTAGTTTTTTGCCACGTTAATACTTACGCCGGGTGTGCATGACCCGGTTTTCAAAAATAAAAAAATATACTTTCCTTCAACTTCAGTTTATCACAAAAACTACACTGAAAATATATGTCTCACTGAGTAATTTGAGCACTAACAAAGTTACTTTACCCTAATATCATACGATTTTTGATGGAAACTAAGTAGACCAAATATAGCGAAGGTGTCAGGCATGCCTAAAATTGAATTACTTATGAAAAAGAAATTATGGGCGTAAACAACTTTTGAATACTGCTAATAAGACCGTAGAAGCATGCCCTGAGTGAGTTTCAGCTTTTTACAGGCCCTACCCCCATAAGCCATAACGTGGTTCCAATGCACCCACTGCCGCCTCACACTAACCATCATGTCGGGTCAGCGTGACTCGTGACGAATTCGCTCCCTTGCAAAATCTAGAAGAGCGTTGATGACAACAAGCGCACCTATTTGCAAGTCACACAACAACATGAAGCTACTGAAGAGTTGAAAGCGCGCTGACTTCCGCTTACATAGTTTCACGTGAATGACCTTATTTGACCCGGGTCACTGTCACCCACGTAAGTATTCCAGGGTTAACAAGCGCAAGTAACTCAAAAATAAATCAGGAAGTGTATTGTTTGCATTAGTGGTCGAGGTGTGCCGCAAAATGTTGGAAAGTTGTTAGATGTTCTGCGAATGAAAAGAAGTTGCGGAGCAGTGCTCTTGGGCATGAGAGTAACTGACCAGTGGGACCAAATATACAGCCAATCTCAACTAAGTGTCAATGTGGGCAACAATTTCTCCGATTTCCCTCATTGTTTTTGTTTTTGCGTTTCTACAGAAAATGCCCTCAGGACATGGACAAGAATACACGAAATCGATTCTCTTTTTCAAATTTTTTGGAGGAAAAAAAAAATTTTCGTCCAGCGGGCGGTTTTTCAGCGCGATGCGGTCAGGAAACACCACGATGAATTCTACCTTGTCTCCCCCTTAAAAATGCTTGTGGCGCCTATTATCATATGATCAGCTGTAATAGATTGGCAAAAGCAATAAAGGTTTCCCATTGGTGTATGCTAGTGCTTCATATGCTTCTCATAGTCATCTACCGCAGAGTGTTCTGATCTGGAAACTAAAAATGGAAGAGTAAATATATAAACATTTAGAATTAGATTAGCCCTGAGTTGAACGTAATGTAGTAGCTCGGAGCATAAAAACGAAGTAATGCTTGTTATCATCAACACCAAACCAGTATTGCATTATGACAAAATCATTTCAAAAATATGAGCAGAATTAAAAAAAAACAGCTTCGTTGTATAAGCGTTGCTGTTCAGTTAAGAACAGATTCGTGTTGCTTTTAATCGTCTTTAAGATTCAAAGCGTACAGCGCGCATTGCAGCAAGTTGTTCCATGTACAGGCAATCGTGGCCGTGGAAAAGCGTGGCAAATCGTGGCAATCGTGGCCAATTCCAGTCGTGATATAGTGGCATATCAGTAAAATTGGATGATGCCGATTAAGAAAAGCTATGAATTTATTTGGTGCTGCAAAAACCTAACTTGATATTCTAAAGTTAAACGAAGTGCTTTTTAGAATTGAGACCTTAATGTTGGACTACTGGTTTATTTTTCACTAAATAATATTGCTGTATTTTGTCATACTGACAGGTTAAGCGTTTGTTGTAATGGACCTGAAATGGAACAAAGTGGCTTGTTAAAAATAAATCTTAACCAATTTTTGCATACTGCTTTCGACTCTCCAACTCAAACCGACTTCCGTTTTTTTATTATTCAAAATAATTCATGAATGACTATTATAAAAATCTGTATTTGGCTGTTTCTTTCTGCAGTACTGTGCTACCTGACGAACATTAAAATGTGTCTCAAAATGTGTCTTAATGAAAGAAAGCAGATAGCACCATACGGCAGTAAAAAAGTCTTACAATCATCCCTTAGCATTGGGGAAAACGGTTTGGTTTCACCGCAAATTTTTCTTTAATCTTTCTGTAAATTTTGAATTTGGCTTATCATTACAGTAGACCCAAATTGAATGATGCAAGCGGCATCCCAACTTCAGATTTTTGTTACCTTGCTGTTGCCCAGGTTCAACAGGTACAGGCAAGTGAAATGAGAGAAATATCTGAAAATGTGCTTGCACAGGAAGAGAGATTCATTTGAAATATAAAGGACAGACTTCGTTGCTTCGAAAATGAACGAAAAGGTCTTCTCTACCTAAAAAATTGAAATGAACTCTTGTGGCTGCTTTATAGCCCTACCACATCATGATTGCTCTTCCGCACGAATGAGATAAATGAGTGTCATTTGTTCTGGTACTGCACATAGATATTTGACGTACTAACCTGGTTTTGGAATTTGTGCTCCAAGATTTGCCGCAACAGCGCCTGATCTTCGAATGGTTTCCTTGTAAAATTCGACCAAGGAAATCCCTGTCACTTCTGAGTGATTGGAGTATACATCGTAGGTCGCAATAACACTTTCACGATGAACTTGTATCAACGCTAGACCTGTGACCGACCTACCGACCGACTGGTAAGCAGGAAGTATCACGCGATTCAGGAGTTGATTCAAGTCGTTGAAGGCTTTTGATGATCCGTCGGCATAGGCTGTTTGGTACGTTATGTTCGTAAAAGCTTGGATCATGGTGCTAACATCTGTGAAAAATATTTTATATGACGTGAAATTCAACGATGGCTTTTAATTGAATGACTGCAGTTGACACCTTATTACAGTACTTTTGTTCAGAACACAAAATTTGTCTCCTCTTCGACAGGTAGTGAGTAAGTTTTTTGTGTTTCTCACAAAAATAGAAAGTAACTAGAAGTATGATGACATGTTTCACGAAGTAATAATGTGCCAGTAATCATTTCAATCGGTTTTCTATATTCTTTAAAGTTGGAGTTTATTTTTTTCACGAAGTACGGGATTTCGTTGTAGAAAAAGGATGAGCGTTGGTGTTCTTTTGCCTGAGTTTGCAAAAACCGTATTCATGAAATTGTCAGATTTATGCATACGATCATATTAAGAGATTTTTTCGAAACCTGTCTTGTACCAAAGACCAATTTACTTGTATTAGCTACACTGAGCTGTACTTACGTCATGGTCTAAGGTGAGTTTCCTTTTTCAGATGAGCGAAACCGTGTTGCACAAGAGAATTAGTCAAAAAAAAAACGATTTTGTTCGGTACTAATTTCTCACCTATTAGATTGTTGTGGGTGTATCAAAAAAGCATGAAAAATGCAAAAGAGAATCAAATACCTTCATGGGTCAATTTGACTGATTCAGGTGTTTTGCAATGAATTTGTTATATATAGCAAACAAACACTGAACCAATTCAGCTTTGACGATGCTTATCGAGAGTCCTTTCAAAATTTGCTCACGTTCTCGGAAATACCGCAAAGACACATAAAGCATAGGAAGAGACAGCTCGCCCTTACGTCCGCAGGTGAATCCGTCGCCAGCAAGTCCGTTTTTGCAGACACACGTGTAGCTACCAGCAGTGTTGTGGCAGGTTGCATTGCGTGAACACTTGTTTGAAAAGGACGACCGACACTCGTCGATATCATGGCATGATGTCAACATGCTTTCTGAAGGTACTTGACCCTCATAATATGCTCCATATTGTGTAAACCCTGGTTTGCATATACACCGCGGAGTAGGCTCAACTTTGCATGTGGTGCTGACAGGATCGCAACGAGCTGCAAATTCCGGGTAACATTCTGTAAAACAGTTAAAAATTGCATGAAAATAATAATTTTCACAGTTGTAATTCTGATGCTAAGGAATCAAAACGCTAAAATTTGAACGCCTGTGCACCATGGTTGGAAAAAAATGGAGTCGAAGTATTACCGTCGGACTGCATTGAATGGAGGCGGAGAACAAAAGGTTTTTCATACTAATCTGAAGCAAGCTTTGGTTTCGGTGTATACTCCAAAAGACAACCATTATAACTTTTAGAGCTTTAATAATTTTTTCCAAACCAATATTATTATTTAGAAAGTCTGGAAACAGGATTTTCAATCTGGTTGTGATGAATGCACAAGCCAAGGGTTAAGTCGGAGTGTGATCAATCGTTCAGCTACATGCGCAATATTAAGATGAGCTAAGTTTTTACAGACTCAAAAATCGAAGCGAACCTTGTGAAATGTAGGACGACGAAATTTTCAGTCTTGTTGATTGTGAGTTTTTTTCAACTTAATTACCAGCTGGACCGATTCAGCTTCCTGGGCTGCTTTGTGTAGCACAATTTTCAACCCGTGGTTGAACGACCTGCCGACAGCGTCGAGGAGATTGCCCAGCACCTCGCTGCATAAAGTACTTCTTGCAAACACAGTGAGAACATGGTCTCTTGAGTCGCAGCCAACAGCTTGAGTTGCTACGCAACCCAAAGCGAGTAACTAACTTCTCCAACTGATGGAACGTCGGCACCAACCCAAGTACGGATCTGCAGTGGCGTTCTCGAGTGTTGACCAGGACAACCGACTGCCTGACAGACGTGTTCTAGGAAATTTACCACGGTCACCACACCGACCCTCTCTCATAGCACAGCCGAAGCTCAAAGTTCCTGCCTAGAGCAACTCGGTGAAGGGTTCGGACTTCCGCAAGTCTTACCGGACCCTCTTTTGCCTTCTTACTGGAGAATCCGTTGAGAGATTTCCACTATCCGGACACAGCAAATATCAAGAAGGCATACCAGGGAACTATGAGAGAGCCTCTTGTTTGCAGCTAAACAAACTAACACAAATGGCCGTCGCAAGAACTGTGTACCATGTTGAAAGAAAGAGTGCAAAACCCTTTATCGCTCCTTCCTCCAAGCCTCAGTGGGGACTGACTCTGACAGAGCGGCTTCGTCCCTACTTTTCATCTCGACCAGAAGAGGTAGAAGCAATGGTAAGAAGCTGAGAATTCAATCAACGTCTTACACCCTAAACGCAAGGCGTGGAGCACCATCAACAAACTTACGGGCAGGTCCGGACACTCCACTCCTCTGTGCCTGCTTCAGCAAACTCCATCGCTTCACAACTTGTGAAAAACGGGCACCCAAGACGGGGAACCGCGATTACACAAGGTTCGTCAACAAGGTGTCCGACCTACGGAAGATCCCAACAACTGACAGCGATTGCATCTCTACCGCCCTCAAGCACTTGGAGCCGGGAAAGTCTACAGTGTTTGATTCTATTTACCCGAAGTTGTACTGCATGCCAGATCAGCTCTTACATATTGGTTAAGCGATCAGTCGAACATTGATCCATTACTCCCGCATGAACAAGCGGGTTTTATACACGGAAAGTCGACCGTAGATCAGGTCACCCTACTGACTTAAAACATCGAAGATAGCTTTTCGGCAAGAAGGCCGGAACTGTCTTTGTCGATCTCACAGCTGTCTATGATACTGTATGGCATCGCGGCCTTAGCAGTGCTGGATTAACAATAGTAGGAAATGTAACAATTGCTACTGGCCCCGCATTTTTGGGGACACCGCGTGCTTTGTTACGTTTTTTTTATTATACGCAGAGGTAGTAGATATTAGAATTAAGGTACCCGACTTGTTTCAGAGCCTATTGAATGTGGCTCTAGAGCAGGCGTGGGCACTAAGTTTGGCTAGGGGGTCACTTTGAGAAGAACATGCTTAGCGGCGGGGCGTACCTCTGATTTGATCGTAAAACAAATAAACAAAACAAAACCAATAATGTCATAGAGAAACGTTTTGCGTAGAGATGGACAAAGGCATTACGATGGAAATAGAAGTATGTCTCGTTTCAAGATAGCCTCAGCACGGACATTAACTGTGATATGTTCGAGGAATTTTCAGATTTGAAGATTTTTCCTGCATGCTTCCGCAGGCCACCGAAAACGATTTGGCGGGCCACATGTGGCCCACGTGCTGCTAATTGCCCACTCCTGCTCTAAAGTAATTAATAAATTTTTTGACAAAAAGTTTCCAAAACTAATTGCAAAAGTCTCAAAAGGGGGCCCTCATGGCATCTCTGGAATAGATGGGCCCGAGGCAACCGCCTCGCTCACCTCTCCTAATATCTAACCCGGGTTATATATGTATAGAATTTGCTAAATTTGCCACAAGCAATTAAACACAGGTTTTCAATTGAATGCTTTTTTAAGTCTCCTGGGGATTTTTTGTTCAAAATCGTTTTTTGGGTAGGGAGTCTATATGAGGTTGTTGAAAACATCTGATCGGCAGTTTTGGATTTGACATTTATTCACTAGCCATTGGGTATTAGAAGTCTTCTTTTGCAAATGTGGGAAATGATTTGCGCATCGATTTAATTTCCACGACTGAGTTGTGTACAATTTCTGGTTTCAATTTTACTCGGCTTGTTTTTATGTTCTGCGTGAGTTCCCTGCAGCTCTTTCCGTACACCGTGCGCCTGGTGAGAAGGCCGCAGTACCAATTTACAAGGTCTTGGTAAGACCCGCCGAGAGGCGAACTCTCGACCTACCAGCACTGAAGCGGACGCATTTACCTCTAGGCCACGGTCTGGTTACATACAGTGAGTGAAACAACATCAGCGATGTCAACCGAACAGCGACTTCTGAACAAAGCTGGAGGCACAAAGACCCAATGCCACGTCGCAAACAATCAACGCAAGCCAAACAATTAACGGCGCGCAACAAAAATGCACTCACGCGCGTGACACTACAAGAAAACAAAATAACGCCAAATAGGACATGAGCAAAGGAGCAACCTTGAAGAAAACAAGCTGGTCATCCTGATTCTAAAGAGTATAGCTTGAACTTATATGTGAAATAGACATGACCAGTTTCACTATGGTAAAATCTAGAAAAATCCTTCTTAAGCAGTAGGTTGCTACTTCTGACAATTGCTTCGACATTTATATTGAGATTACCCAGACTAGATCAGTGGTTCTTAACAGGGCGAAAAGCCTCGCCAAGGGCGTCGTCAATAAATTTTCAGGCGGGCGTGAGCCTTACGTGCTCTTCAACATAGAAAGTTTGATCAATGAATTTAACAAGAAATACATTTGTTTTTACAACTTCTTTAATGTCAAGGGATTTCAAACATAGGACAATTACTTTAAGGGGGGGGGGGCAAAGAAAGGGTTATGAACCACTGTTCTAGATATAGCAGTGATCAAATTTGTTGGAGTCTGGAAGCATTAATTACTGTTTCTGTACTGTACGTGCGAGCTGTGAGGTAACGTAATCCTTTTTGGTAATAAAATACGTATATATGTTTTTGGTAAAAAAAGATATCTAGCCTATAGTTTCCACCAGTTGATATGTAGGGCTGCCCAAAGAATTTATGATTTAACAGTGATTCTCTTGTTTAAGTGTATTTTGAACTTAGGGCCCGCGCTGTTTATATGTTACAGGTCCCTCGCTACCTTAATCCGGCAATGGGTCTAACCTGCAAGATACTGCGATTTCCACCTGACAAGCACACGGTCTGCATGATCATGGAGCTAGCTGGCAATCTCAACTTCACCCTTACCACCGAAAACAACAAACGGAGCGGATTACGCCTCCTCAAGAATGCCGTTCCACAGGCATCCGTCCTGGCACCTTTTCTTTTCAACCTCTTACACATATGACTAGCCAACCATCGTGTCCAGAAAGCTTGCTTGCGCCAACGATCTAGCAATCATGCATGCTGATGGAGACTGGCAAGCAGTAGAAGGTGTGCTTAGCAAAAACAAAACGACTATGAGTAAATACATCCATACCTGGAAGTTAGAGCTCAGCACTACAAAAACGGTCTCGGGAGTTTTCCAATCTCAACAGCAAGGAAGCTGGACGACAGGTGCCTTCAAGTGGCCCTCCCTGTTGCAGAATTTTCTAAATGCTTCCTGAACCTGTCGATACGAGAGCAACCATTCCATGCGGACTGGATGTGTTCGGCGTGGGCTGGATAGGAATACGCCCCTCTCAAGGCGCGGAAGCATCCCAGCTCGTCATCGTCCTTCAGTAGACCCACTGCGCTACTGCAGACAAGCTAGTGATTCCCAACTTCTCACTAGCTGGGTCATTCCTGAGCAGGAAACACCGCCTTGCTAAATTTTTTAACGAGCAATTGGAATGGACACTGGTCGATCAGTCTTCAGAGCAATCGGAGACTGAGTGGTTGTGCATAGATGTCGCAGGATATAAGATCATTAACGTCTACAAACCTCCACCCTTGAGAAATACACCAACGGACATTCCGACGTTCCCACACCGCAGTCAGCATGCTGGCGACTTCAACCGCCAACATGTCAACTGTGGTTATAACACAACATCGCCTGACGGTGAGAACCTGTCCTCCAAGACAGCAGCCATCCACCTTGAGCTGCTGCACAAACCAAAGGGAGTAGCCAGTTTCTGTATCGAAGTTAATGAGATTTGAAACGATTGAAGATTAATGCAATTTTCAAAATGTTTTCTCTATAAACTCCGTTCAAACTTTTTTGCTCTAGTATGCACATTTTGATTACCTGTTTTATCTCATCTGGAAATCGAAAACTTATTCAAGATACTACAGTCAGGAATAGCCTTATTCGTTAAATAAGAATAAATTATTTTTTAAATCACTAATGCGTAAGGCAAACCATGCAACAAGAGGTTTAGAGGCTGTATTGGAGTCACGTGCATGCAAAATTATCCCTGTTATTTGGAACAAAAATGGTGGGAAGAGCAGCGATGTGCGACAAACAGATTGGGTTGCGGTACCACCACTACTTTTAAAGTAGCAGATACCCACCACTACATAAAAACGATGCTGTTTTCAGGCAGTTAAACTATCTCATGAGCGCAAGAGATTTGAAAACTTGAGTGGGTGACGTCAAAAACAGTGGAAAAATTTGCTATGGTGCAAAATCTCGCTGATGTTAATTGTGAAACAATAGATTGTAAAAACATCACTTTTTTAAACAATTTCTGGAGGTCAGTAACTGAAACGTTTGCTTGGACAAGCGGTTGAAACTAGCTAGTTTTCTTTCCCAGTTATGTTTAACATCAGCCTATACAACAGTGTTTGCAACGTGCACGCTTTCCCCTCTGGTTTATTAATATAAAATGGATTCAAACTAAGCAATTTTGTATAGGAAAGAAAAATGATTTCGTTGAAATTTTGTCAGAATTGCCCTGCCCTGCTGTTAGGCATTGTGACAAGCACAGCGCATTGTGTTGGTCACATGTGGGAGCCTGTAATGTCTGAATATTCAGTTTACGACTCGTACATCCGTGCAAAAAGTGGATGACAGCATTTATTTAATATTTCGCTGATAGAAGCTTCCCCCGTGTTTTGTTGGCCCCTCGTCGTTGAAGAGTAGGCACGAGCCTTACAACGCATTAAAAATACAACCGAAACTTTGATTTATTGAAAAAGCCTGATTGCTTACCACTCCGATTCACCATGCAGATGAAACCGTTTTTGAGTGAGCAAGAAACGTCCTTTTGAATCTTCAGCTGACCGCTAGGATGAGGTTGTAGGATAATGCAACTGTTGTCCGGAGCTGATAAATTCCTGGCGACCCAATATGAAAGTGACTGCAGAATAAGAATTGTTCTGACTTACTGTGATTGGGAATGGAATCATAAAGAAGATATTTGCGTTTGTGACAATAAAATCTGCAACATTGCGTGCTACTTTGCGTTCGTGGCAATATGGTGACAGTTGTGTAGTTGGGGTAGAACCTAAGGCACGCAGTTCTTAAGTTGTTTTGTGGGGAACAACGTTCATTATATGCTGCAGGTACGTCTTGACGATCATGTTGTTTATTGGTGAAATGCACAACACTCCAAAATATTGGTTTTGTATACTCTACATTGTGGAGTCTACAACACAGGGTATACACCGCGGGCCAAGTTTTAACGAGTCAAAAATATATTGGAACAATCATGAAGCAAGAATTGAAAATTTCTGTAATGTTCACGTCTTTTGCATCAAAAGGAAGAGATCACGAAAAGTTGACGAACAAACACAATCATTTCAATTTCGTTGAATTGTTTTCCTGTTTATACGATGCACAAAGAAATCCCATGTATTAGGAGAGATTACGAGCTTTGATGTGTACCAAGAGTTTACATTTTTAGCTCTTCTTTGGCAACAATTTGCGCATTATGTCTTACCGCTAATGCAACATGTTTTCAAGAAAAATTTTCTTTGGGGTTCTTTTATTTGCATTTTAAATTTTTAATTCTTGTTGAGAAATTAATTGATACTGATAGATCACGTTTTTCAAAACCTAACAAAAATTGTGAACTGGAAACCACTGCACATATTTGAGGTTGTTTGCAACTACACTTACATCAAAAATACATAAAAACCATAATTTATCTCAGGACCAAGTACGCGTTGGCGTTTACCTTTCAACGTCTGTTTTCCCGAATAACCATGGAGACAAACAATCACTATTTTCTTTCATAAGGCTATGCTGCCAGCAGTGGCGGATCCAGATCAGGTGTTTGGGGGGCTGTCATATAGGAAGGAGCCGAAAAGTCTTCACATATTTACCGCAGATTTTCTATGACAATCGTGGGTATCACATAAAAAGTAGTTTACTTTTGCAGGCCAAAAATTATATTTTTTGTTGGTTACACTACTCGATCTTTCAGGAAATCACCACAATTTGGAAGAGCCTTATATTATTATTTCACAAAATTTCTTAATCGGGTCAAAAAAGATGGGCCGCCATTTTTCACAAGCTGCACAGTAAATAACAACGCTGTTGGTGTCCCAAACAATCCCTCATACGCTAGGGCGTCGGAAGTTTTTCCAGGGGCAGCCCTGATGATTGTTTCCAAGGGGAGTGGACAGTGGTGAAATTTCGATATAACAACTCGAAAATAAGAGAAAAGTTTTTTTCTACTAAGATGTCAATATCAAACATCAAATTTCAAACTGCAGGGGATCTTGGCCGCCCTCCTTCCAACACCCATGTTTATATCTACAAAATGCATTTAAAAGATATGCCACAAATCTATCGCATGCTGCGCGCTAGTGTTTGACACTGTTCTACTTGTCCCTAACGAGATCAGAAAAAACAATGTCTGAGACGTATTACCGACCTGGTTAGAAGCAGACCGGTTCTTTTTGCACTAACAAGTGATAACTGAAGTCCCACGACAGGGACCGAGTAAATAGGTAAATGGCAAGCACGTTTCCAAACAAAGCTAGTGCAGTTGCATGTGCATGGGAAAGCATTTTCTGAAGAGACAATTCCGAGACAAAATTGAATAAAAGACATTTGCCATCAAAATGCTCCCACTTCTAAGGGGGCTCTGCTGGCTATCGTGAAAAACAATCTCATAATCGTATGACAGGTTCCCACTTGGTCTAAAAACGCAATTACCTGAATGTATTTAGCGCCACTAATAACGGTAGAATTTCAATCAAGTTTACTACTGTTTCACATGCTCGGACAGTGGACTCCTGATGTGAAGAAAAAGACATCAATTCCACTGGTTTAGATTCAAAAAAGAAATTGCGGCACTGTTCAACAGAAGCAAGACACCGACAGTGCAATTTCTAATGATTTGCATTACGCAAATAATCCAAGCCTTTTTGCTTGTGATGTGTCTGTCTATAAACAATTTTCTCACTTTGTCAGTCATCACCACCAGAAGTTTACCAACCTAAAAATTTAAACTGTTTATGGATGTATTGGTTGTCTGGTGTAATTTAAGCGAGCTAAATAGCGAACAAGCTGAATGTTGGCTACGGACTTTACAGACCACATACACCCAGTCATTTTCATCTTAGGCCAACTTTTTATCACAGCTCAAATGTTTACTTCAACAGAAAAACTTGTGTTTTTTCGTGATTGCATTGAAATCCCAGTGCTGATAACACAGTTACCGTTTCAAAGCAAACTATGAAAGCCCCAATTTTCCCAGCAATCGTAGTAGCAGGTATTGTAGCTTATCAGTTTTGGAAGGATATTAGTTTCCTTCAACGGTTTCTTTTAATTTTCAATCGCACGTCCTGAGCAAGGCGACGCTCCAATACATGTCCATATATGCATGGGGAAACTGCCTAAGAGTTTGCTAGTTATGAGTTTTCCCTATTGCATTCCTATTTTCGCATACTTCAATTTAATGCTGCAATCAGACAATATAAAATGAAATTTGTAACAACAACAGACTAATTTTGGAAAAGTCCAATCGCAAATGGAAAACGGTGCTGTGTTAGCGAAAGCGATTACGATTACCTGAGCAAAGCTAGGCATTTTTCATGCGGGAAACAATAATGGAAACGTATTACCACGAAATATTAGCATTTTTATACTATTCGATAGTAGAGGCTGGGTGAACAGCCGGTACGTAAATCGTACAGTTCAACTAACTGAGTTCTTAAACTTGGGCGGGTGAAAGGTTTGCAAGTTGCAAGGGGGGCTCGAGTATGGCAGCGAGCCAGCAACATATTGTTGAAAAGTAATCAATGCATTATTTTTCTTTTTCGTAAATTTAGTATCTTTTCACTATAAACGCTACAATCAAAACAAAACGGTCAAGACAAAATCTCAGAACAAACTGAAATGCGAAACCGATTGCGATGCGCGTTGTCTTCAACAAGACCTCGAATTAAACCACTAGTTTCCAGCAAACAGCTGCATCATTCCTATTTAAGCAGAATAATGGCAAATAAATTGTTTTGTGTTTGATTGTGAGGTTAGGTCAGGCACGAGCATCAATGACTAAAGCCAAAGGTGGCGCGATTCAAAAAGTTTAATAATCTCTGGTTCAGAGTATTTTTGAATCTCTGTTCATGCTTCTTTAGGCTTCATAAGGGGCGCCATTCAGTAGGGCGCCGCAGACGGTTGGTGAGGGGGCAGTTGCCCAAAACTGCAACCCACTGGCTTCTTGGTGCTTCAAAACTTTGGCAATTCAAACATTTTTTTCGTTTTCTTTTTCCAATCTTGGGAATACGAAAGAATTTGTGCAGTTTTTGAAACGTAACTAAATGCAATCTCAAAACGCAAAGCTGACCATTCTTACCAAAGAAGACGTTTGTCTGCGTGGTCTTCCCGACCGGAGTGCAAACGAGTTTTCAACCTGTAGAGGATTCGTTCTCATTGCGTTCTGGATTTTTTCGAGAAATGATTTGCTTTCAAATCCAGCAACAAGTCGAGACATAGCACGCGCGCATGCCTTCTTGGCTCCGGTGTAGTTGTATTGTGGAATGCTGTTGATAACAATGTCCAATTGCCCAATTCTATGGCGAAGAGCTAAAAAATATAATGCGGCGATGGTTACACAATATTTGCAAAAGAGGCGCAAATGTTATCAAATACGCCGCTAGGTTCATTCACATCAAGTCTGTCTCAGTATTGCAGAAGTTACCCGTTTTTCTTGGGGTTAAACTTTTGACTAAAAACATGCTATCTGGTGCTTTGAGTGGCTGAAAAACGAAGTCAAATCCGTTGTTCAGTTCGCAGGATCAGATGTCATGGTTGTTGGTGAAACGCAAACAGACATCCGAAGATGTTGCGCTTCTGACTTGTCCGTTCAACAAACGATTCCTACTCTCAAGATGTTGAACTGTAACCTGCTGAAATGTTTGATTCTAACTTGCATCGCGTGCTTAGAAACATTGGAAACAAGAGCCACCTGACATAATTTATGCCTCTCAGCAGCACGATTTCTATATTTTGAATTATTTATATATTATATGGTATTGCTGTCCTGTTTGCTTTTCTATCAACAATGCAATTTATATGAGGGTAATTTTTGAGTACTTTTTTCGTGGTCTGCTTACCTTGCGTGATTCCTGTTAATATCTAATCAGCCTCATATCACGATATCACAGAGTTATTAGCGGTCTTCATTCTTGCCAAGACATAAATTCGGTATGTTCGGAAGCGCAACACTACTTTCAAAAATGAGTAACAGTTTAAAACTTGTCAAAAATTTTCTCACGCATTTCATTTGTGCAAAGTAGGGAAAGTTAACAATAAAATTATTTGGTCCTGATCCAATCTGCAGTCGGACCATAAATGAACAAAATGCAAAAAGCGTCATTCAGGGCGTTTGAAAACAAATAATTGAAACTCACTATGGATGTAAGTATTGATGAAATAGCCTTTCCTTACATGATCTGTACAAAAGAAAACTCAACCTATTAAAAACACAAGCAACCGACAGCCAGGCGCTCAACATTAGCACCAAATCCAACCTCCCTCCCAAGCAAATAAAATTTTTATCATTTATGATAAAAAAGCGATGTTCCGGACATATACGCAACATGAAAGAATTTGACACAAACAACGAAATCAGAAGAAAAATGTCCAGGAAATTTTCTGCCTATTTTTAAACTTTCCACAAATACAAATTTTTATTGAAATCAAACGAATAGAAAATCGTAACACAAAGAACACGCCATCGGAAATTTGTTTGAGATTACCATCCAAAAATACTGCACATGATGAACTTCGTGACAGAAACTGTTGTATATATTATCTGTATAAAGGTAAAAAGCAGTGGATGCCAAAGACAAAACGATGAATTACGAACTACATCCAAATGAAAAAAATCCTGCTGTTCATCTGGAGTTTTGATGACCTTTTTCAAATTTAAGCAAGAAATTCTCAATTAATTTAGCTTAAAGTTGTCACACCCTAGAACACCACATCGTATCAGCCAGTAAACAGAGACTGTTCACGACTCATTTGTACTTGTCAAAACGCGATAGCCGTTAAGAAAACAATGGCTAATTGAGTTTGTCTACGCTGTGAAATACAAAATGCGGCAAAGTGGTTTTCTTCAAAGGGCATTGAGAGTATTGCCGCACCGGTGGCAATAGTGCATACTGCAAGAAAAATTACCAATTTCAATCGTTGCCGGTTTTATATTTTGAAAGGTAAATGAAATTGAGTAATGGTTTCATTTTTCAAGCACAAGCACTTACGTGGTATTGGTAAAGGAAGCGGGAAAGCCGTTGTCGTAGTGGAAAGACGAGGAAGAGTTGTGGATTGCCGAGTAGTTATGGTTGTGGTAGTTTTGGTGGTCGGAGCAACAGTGGTGTTTGGACTTGCAGAGGTAGAAGTTCCTGTACTACTAACTGTTGAGGAAGTAGTTGCTATGACGAAAATTCCTGTTGGTGTCTGCAAGAATCGCGTACGTGTAGAGCCAGCATAAGCAGTGGTTCCACTAACATCTGAGCTTGAAGCTGAAGTTGTACTTGTGTCGTTAGATGTGAAGTTGGATGAAACGCTCTGGTTTGTCTGACAGTAGCACAGTGAGATCAGGAAAATGAATAAAAAACCAGGAACAATTGAAAAGAACATCTTTTCATTAAATTGAATCTCGCTCCTGGAAATATAAGGCGACGTTTAAATATTTTGCAAGTTTGGCCTATTACAGAATAATGCTTTTCAAAATGTCAACTGACTACGACGAAATATTTTTTAGCAATGCAACTATCCTTTAAGTTGCGAAGCACTTTGGATAACAGAGAAAGAGATCTTCTAACTGCCCACATTATTACATTGTGCCAAAATGTAAAAGTTTTAGTGGCTTTGTAAGTGGATCATTCCAGGCTCTAATCTAAGTTTCTTGGGTCGGGATAAAATACTATCGCCTGCGCCTATTAGCGTATTTAGCAAGTTCTTCACTGTCGTCGTTTCATTAATCAAATCCATTTTCGTTGATATCCGCTAACCATTGCTTGTGCTACTATGACAAATTAAAGTTATTTGAAATATGTGAAACATGTTGGAAGGTTTAACCTGCATTGAATTCATACATTTGTTAGCACGCTCACACACGATTCAACGCAACCGTGCTGAGTTTAGCTTTTCTCTGATCTTCCAAATTCAGTGCATTTTCATTCACGTATGAGCCGGGCAGACTTTCAAGAGGATTGCCAAAATGCCTAGCATTTTCTGGTCAGTTGTTTCATGTTTGTTTTTGTACATGGGAAGCATTTGACTTGAGTTGTTAACATACAAAATGAGTCGAGGGTAATTTCAATGGAGACATATGAACACATCAAAAAGAGCTTTACGCATGGTTTCGCACTTACTAAAATTCGCACTCACTACTAATGAAACATGAATGAGCGTTTGGATTCAACATTACATTAAAAAGTGAATTAGAAATCTTTTTCCAAAAACAGAATTATCAAGAATCAGAGTACGATTTTCTTGCATGTCCCTGTGACTTTGCTCAGTGTGATTTTGCCAAGGTTTCAATAAACAGATTTGCTTGGAAAAAACTCTTCGCTTGGAAAAAACTCTTGCTTGGAAAAAAACTCTGTCAGCATAGCAGTTCATCAGCGAAAAAGTCAAAATCAATTGCATAGAACACAGCATAAAAACAAATGTGGCAAAAGTTTGGCATGTTGCATTTATTTGTAATACCTGTAAAGTATCTGCTGTAATTACAGCTTCTTATGCCATTCACATCTTTCAACAATCACAACATATTTCCAACATCTTTGCAGCAAATCTTTCACAATGAGCTTCTACTGTTTCACCCAGGGTTTACTGGGTAATCGACAACATAAACTTGCCATGACTGTTAATAAACCTGAATTGGAACTCTGCTCCTTGTCTTTCCTTGTTCAGCATGCATCCGTTTTCAGCCTATTCGTTTGCAGCACAAGCCGCCTCCCCTAGGTACGTGATATGACTTTTGAAACGCAGACTTGTCCAATCTCGAGAATACATTTCGTAGAACAAAAACAGTCATGAGTATCAACATGTTGTCAATGCTGCCATTGTGATATCGCCCGATGAAGGCTCATGACTCGAGCTTCGTCACATTTCCACTTTGCATCACTGCACGATATAATGCGGAAGTCATAACGGTTCTTCGACGGATACAACAACAAGAGTATATAGCGTTAGAGTACCCAGCAGCGATCTGCGATATGGCCGCTTCCAAGAAAACCTTAGGATAAGAGACATGTTGAAGCTGTTGTAGAGCAACAGTTGAGGTTGCAAATTAGCATTGTTCTTTGCCGTAAGTTACTCCAAACTATCTTGAGTTTGAAAAAGTTAGGATATCAGTTAAATTACTTTGCCCATCCTCATTTTCAATGCGGGGAGATCACAAGCATCGATTAACCCACAGAGTTGAAAGGTACATTTTGCGTGTATAAATGGCGGTAAACTATCACCACGCAGTCTTTCGATTTTGACTAACAACTTAACAAATTTTTCATGTTTATGAAACGAAATCATTTTCAAAGTGTGCTTATCTTGATATATTCTGCTGATATAAACGCTTTCAGAGCATATTGTGCAGCCTGAATTCTACATCTGATACAAAACAGCCTGAAATCCATCACAGTGACTATTGGTATTGAAAAGCGAAAAGTGCATGGCAACTTAAAAACGTCATTCTTTCGAGCACTTTGCAAGCATTTAAAATCACTCACAAATTTTTTAAATAATATTTCCAGCTATCCATTTGTTGGTAAATAAACATACATATTCAGGCACTTTGCGTTGCCACCCTGATATCAGTCAGGTTGTGATAGTCGTCTTTTTTCACCAAAAAGTGAATAATGTTTATTGCGTTTCATGCACATCTTTACCCACAGTACGGACGTCTCGCTCGAAGTACTTGACAATCAAGAATGCAAAATTATGCGGATGTCTTTTTTCATAACGATTCGCTCCATCTAACGATTGCGTCGTGCTGACGGTGTGTGCCGTTGTCTTGGAAACTTTGACAGGGTTTCATACTTCAACGTTTCCACTATCGTGGTCACGTGTATAGGCAACGCACAAAAAAATCCTTGTATACAGTCGCTGATGACACGATTTCTCTTTTATCAGTGTGTGCTCAGCGATACTTCCCTTCAAGAAGAAAACTTTACCGAGATTCGAACGAGGTACGTTAGCTCTTTGCCTGTTACTTTACGATTGGCAGTTTGTGGTGCTTTTGCATAACATCAAGACTGCGTCTATATAACAAGCTTGCTTCCTGTGTGCAACAATGTATGAATCAGCTGCATCCTGAAAAAGAAATCAATATTGCCGTTTAATAACTTGATGTGGTGTACTGGCAAAAATATTTTTGTATGGAAGAGTTGTCTGGTCTGGAGTGTACGTTGTGACGCTGACTACGCGTGCAACACGTTTCCAGGCGATCTATGCTTCCTTTAATGTTGTTCGAGTTTAAAATAATTGTCACGCGGTGAGTTTTTGTACTAACATTTCGTTCCTCGGTCCACTTGACTAGATGATCAGCGGTGGTGTCATTGTTTTTTGCGAAGATAATTATTTGCATTTGGTTTTCATCAAGCACCTGAAAATTGTCTTGGCAGATGGTCTAACCAGGGACGCCGGAACAGCGGTAGTGTGGAGGGGGGCAGAAAAAGAGTTGAGGGCAATGGAAACTTATAAAAACCAAAAATGTCGTAAAATCGTTACCAACTACGATTGTTTCTCTTCATCAACAATATTGACCTCAGAAACAATAGCGGAAATTATAGAAAACCGTTCGGAATTTTCCGTATTCGTGAATAGCTGCAAATATGTTTCATGTCGATCTTGATAAACCGTGAAACTAACTACGATACGATTATGAAAATGCACCTCTGCCCCGTTGCCCCCCTTTCCAAAGGCATTGGGTCAATGCCCCCATCATGTACCCCTTCTCCGGCGTACCTGGATATAACCGAAGTGTGTGATTGTGGAGAAACAACAAATAGACACATGTGTAAGAATTTCCTCGCATTCATTCAAACAAATCTTGATTCCGATCTTCGGCCGGGCCAAACATAGCGAGGACATGAAAAACGGTACTTGCCGCATGCCCAGCCTCGTACTCGACGTTAATGGGTGTGTGCAAGGGAGCCGTTCACCCGCGGTGCTGCCACTAGCTCGTCAGCAGTGCAGCATTCACTGCGAAAGCAGCCGCGTAGCACAAAATACTTTTATTTACTTCCGGTCAGACTTGGACAACAAGAATTGTTTCAGCTATTACAAACTAGATTAGAATTAAAATTAGACCTACTCAGTTGGCCATAAATTAAATTATTTAAAACTACCGAATTCGCGAAAACTAGAAATTAAGCTACACTCAGAACTAGAATTACGTTTAATCAAGTCAAGTTCAACATAAGCTCAATTCATGATAAATCGAAATTTCTTTTCGTAATTATGAGTGTGACAAAAGCTTCGTACGCCATGAGTGGCGCGTAACGCGCTGTGCCATTCGCCTGGGTGGCTGAAAACTCAATCCGGTGGAGCCAATGTTGCTGTCAAACGTTGGTGGTATGCATGGGCGTCAGAACGGGGACCATACACCCCTGGATTTTGAAATTCGACGTTTTTCTAGTTAATTTTCGGCAAAAAAGATTGTTCGTTCAGTTTCGAGTGGGCAATATGAAACTGCACAACTTTTTCCCCCTGGAAAAATCTTTTGACTAGCGCTGCAAAAATCCACTATTTTCCTCCCTGAAAAAAAAACTTCTGACACCCATGGTAGTACTGCATGTAATGGGTATTGTTCAACACAATGCTTGCTATGACTGTGGATGGTTTAAAGTGGTGTGATGTGACTTGCCTCTTTCGTCCTTTCCTTGCGCGAGATGCATTTTGCATCACTCACTGAAAAACGCTTTGGCCAAAGTAGCTTTTTCACGGTAACCGGAAATTAGAAGCGAAATTAGAGCACAGAAGCTTTTCACAAATTAGGTTATAATTAGAATATCCTATTTCCTCTAATTAGACAACTAGAAATATCTAGTTGTCCAAATCTATATCTGGTAGCGAGGACCGAAACTGCATAGCTTATGCCCATCAGACATCCACTTAAAAACACGTATCCCTGCAAAGTATAACGTTGATGCAGTAAGTCACCTAACTATCTTAAAACGAAGATGAAAATATTTCAGTTCGTTTATCAAACACAAGTCAAGCTCACAGTCTGTTTTGGCAGAAAGTTGGTTTGAAACGTGTCCTCAAATAACGCGAAGCTAAAAGAAAGCTAATAGTCCTTGAGGGAAGACGTTGAAGAAGCTACCGAACATATGGGTATAAAACGTTTCCTCATCTTCATAAATTTTTTGTCCATATCCCTGCGTTATTTACCAGAAATCTTTTTAGGTTGTCAAAGACACTTTGCATTAAAGCCTAAAGATCATTTCGTATAATTTCAGTTCTTTTTCTATTTCCTCAGAGTGATAAAAGCTGCTTGCACTTTGTAGTTCATTGGAGTTAGAAAAACTCCCTGTGCTTGCAATTTATTGCCAACGTCAAGGCGAACGAGCAACCCGCATAGTTGCAAGTTTATTGCGTATTACGCTGAGTTTCAAGACCAGGGATTTGAATATATCAATCACTATGACCAACAAGCATGCGAATTAGAGCCTTATAGCTTTTGCAATTAAGCGCTTCTTATCACCAGAATTTATTTGATTACCTTTACTCCGCGCATGCTGTCCATTCGCATACTGGACTTCTGAATGTCCTAAATCACTCAGCGGTGTATTCTTTCGTGTCGCAATTTTTGATTTAGTCACCAGGGGTTTCCCACACACTTTGCACGAACGTCATGTGATAAATCGAACTCAGCCTGCACAGAGGACGGTGACGCAGACAAGCTTCCAGTGTAATATCACAGTGCGCCTTGCCTCGTAACCGGGACTCACACAAGCATGCCGGAAGCTCTACACCCAGTCATGTAAAGACATGTGATGAGAGTGTGTGGAGCTCGCAAGTGAGTTACGTGTTACAGCACTAGACCGTGCGGTCTGGTGGTTCGTGCGTCCGCTTCGGTGTTGCTAGGTTCGGACTTCGTCTCTGTTCTTAACAAGACCTTATGAATTAATACCGTAGCCTTCTTGCCTGACGCAAGATGTGCAGAGGAACTGCGGGAACAATCTCTTACGTTTGTTGTTATCCGTTACGTTAATCTGATGATTTCATGTTTCCTGCAATTGTGCGTGTCAATCAAGCGAATATGGCTTGGCGGTGCAGATCGTAATTGTTGTTTCAACGCCAAAATCACCAATAAAATTATCAAATATGTTGCGTCGTTTGAGCTGG
>Ga0210059_1003642_pt1 | contig 24730 bp, 17 predicted proteins | sample Ectturendosymbi2_FD_188042 | JGI IMG/M metagenome (GOLD analysis project Ga0210059, IMG submission 188042) | Ecteinascidia turbinata endosymbiont from Florida, USA - Sample 2 (SPAdes) (version 2) | ecosystem: Host-associated > Tunicates > Ascidians > Unclassified | place: Key West, Florida...
ATTTTAGTTGATAGAAAGATGTAATTTCACCACTTTTGGCGCCCACTGGTAAAAATGTTTTGGCCACCTCTGAAAATATCCACTATTGTCCCCCACGGGAAAAAAACTTCCAGCGCCCACGGTGCACCGATGGCGACTTCAAAACAACAAAGGTTCGCAAGTTAAGTTACTACAAGAACTTTAGAAAGCGATAAACATGTCCGGAAAAGGAAACAAAGAGGTATTTAACAGAAAAACATTTGGGCAAATTTGAAATAAGAGTTACTTCTACCAAGAAGGTACTGTCAATTTCTTATTTCGTTTTGCAGATGTTGGCGTCATCTCGAGTACCGGTTAAAACATGTAGGGGGTTGCAACCTGTGCATGCCCGTGAATGGGGTCGCAGGTGGGCTTTCTCCCCCTTGGAAAAATGTGTTGGACATAGTTCAAAATTATTGGACATAGTTTAAAAAGTTTGGGCTCCTCTCAGAACACTCTTCGCCTCCCCTAGTGTCCCAAACTGGTTACGGGCGTGAGCCTTTGTTTGACATTCACCGTGAGAACGTTTATCACTAAATAAACAAAGTGTTAGTTTGTTTCAAAATTTCTCTTCACAAACGATTTACCGTTAACCAGTTCGTCGAGACGACATTTTCACCCAAGATTTTCGTTATTTGCTGTTTGGGGTATTCAGTCGTTACCCAGTCTTCCTGCAACAAACAAATGCCAGATTGCTTTGTTTTTTCATGACGCCGTATTGGTGTGTTAGTGAATTTTCACATCTTTTGGTACAAAATCAGTGGCGAAGTCAGCCAAAAATTTTTTTTGGGCGGAGTATTTTGTTTGAGATACCGCCTCTCAAAGCACAAAATGACTTAGACATTCTAAAAATTGGGGGGAATGGTCCCCTGGCTGCGCCTATGTACTAAATGCCGGCTAATCACACCGAAATGCAATTCATTCGACTAGGCTTTAACAGTCTTCGTTGTGAGCAGGGCCGGCGTTTAACTAGGCCGGGGCCCGATTGGAAACACTTTTGCGGGGCCCCTATTCAATAGCGTGTGCAGAAATTTTTAAGGAGGCATTAAGTCACAATAATAGAAATTGTTGATGTTAAAGAGCAAGGCTCGAGGTCTAGAGCACGTCCCCCAGTTGCACCTTTCCAGCGGATGCTTCAGCGGACAATGCCGTAACATCAAACAAATCCATAAGTTACTACATTCAAATATACCTTCAGAGGAGGTATTGGGTGTCCAGAGTTTAAAAGTTTGCAGTAATAGCACAAGATTCTATTTTCGATGCCGAACATATTATCCATGGACAATCTACCGCTCCACCATTTAGTATAGTACTCTTTTACAGTGGAACCTAAAAAACCGCGTCCCATCACTCTCGTTTAAGGAGAGAACTTCTTTTTTAATTGTAGCTGGTTCTTTTTTTGGCTAAATAATCCCTTACATTCCGACCAATGACAGCTGGCCATCTAAGAGAACCGCTTGTTAATCCAACGATTCCAACAGCTTTTGAATTTTAGTCCTCGCAAGCCTCATCAGGTGGACCAGCTTTCTTCTTTGTCAGACTCAACAATTTCGAAATGCCTTATCTCACTTACCGTACATAAAGTTGCGTCTTGACCGTATGGCATAACATCACCACGCTGTCTTCCCACGTTGTCACCATCTTCACTATGGCGTGGTTCTTCTAGAGCTTTTTGTGCATTTTTTGAGGTAGTCCTGTTAAAATACTTGTTCAACGTACTTTTCTCTTTTTCTGCTTTGGCCTTTTTTGTCCTAGCTTTAGCCCTCTTTTGACTGCCACTTAACATTTTCAGCCTATGCCTCTTGGTCTTTGATTCATGATATTTATGTGAGTTACAGAAAAAATGTATTTTTAAATAAATAGCCCAATATCGTTTGTTAAAACCAAAAATCAAAACACCAGTATAAAGCACGCCTATCACTATATACTTTACACTCGGAAGATGGTTACAGTGAAACACGCTTATTTAATAGAGCACCGATTAGAGCATAAACCGTTCATCAGAGCTGGTTTTGAATATCCCGGAGAAGGTTAGAAATTTATTTTCTCTGTTAACACTAAAGACATATATAAAGTAATGGCAGATTTCCCAGTAATTATAAACCTACCTTTCAAAAATTTTTCAGAACAGGCAAGTACTTCAGGAGCCTTCAAACCTTCCACAAAAGTCGTCCCACCTTTGCACCTTTTCAGTCATTTTGCAACTTCCAGTTTGTTAGGCTATATCTCAGAAACCATGACTCCAATCTGTGTGAGAATAAAACCTTAACTCTTGTTTCGGCAGTACTTCATAATGGGAATCTCACCACATGAACATCATGAGGCTTACTTCGATTCACTGTCACTTCTGTTACGTAGAAGGTGGCCCTAACACTTCCGTTCCTTTGCATATTCGCTAAAGTAATTTTCTATGACTGGTTAAGGAACGGTTATTTTTTGCACTTCTGTAATGGTCTTAAGTTTGCGTAATTAAAACTAGGTTTATTTCAAACGTTTATGCCGATCTCACATTGCCTCATCAGATCTCTACGACAGTGAAATTGAATAAGACTGACTAAGCCGTACCTATTCGCAGTTATGAACTAAAGGTAATCTTCAGCAGATAAGTACCAGTACTGTAACTAACGAAACAACAGTGACTATCGAAGCGTATCTTGCTGAAACTATTGAAAGTATTGAACTATTGAAACTTGACCTGTCAAATTATAAACGCTTGTAACTGAAGCAGAAAACAGTTGTAAAACTTTACTCTCTGTCGTAACTAGCTGCTATTGAAACATTAGGCTACACACTGACGAAAAACAATTCCCATTGTTACGATTAAAGAACAAATTATTGAGGGCATCTGAAACAGCGCAGTTTACTTTTGCTTTCCTTGGAAACGGGTCTCATGCTTTGATTGAAAGTGTAAGTTTGCGTAAGTTCGTAGGCGTAGCGCGGGGCCCCCTTTGGCGCGGGGTCCGATTGGAAGCATTCGGTCCAATTGGCTAAAGACCGGCCCTGGTTGTGAGACCCCGCATTGGTTGATGCCAGTGCTCGAGGTACGTTGCTTAGATAGGTGCTCTTTTTTTGAATCGATCAATTTTGTCCAACTTCCTGCAGGCAATGCGAGTTATCCTAAGAATGCAACAAGGACGCACACTAGCTTGCCTACAAACTCTATGGGCGTTGTATTGTGCACATCGCAGTGCTCTGTACATTGTATTATTCTCCAGCGGGCAAGCGCTTGAAATTTTATTACGGATTTATGTTTTGGCCGAGAGCAAACATTATCAACGTAGGTTGTCATAAATAAGTTAATTTTTTGAATTTCAGTTGAGACATCTCGAAGTATGGGAAACAACAATTGGAGAGGCGGAAGTCAGCTTAATTTCTGAGCAGAGTGAAAACCTGTTGGAGCTGAAGTTGAGGCAGTGTAACTTCAACAGTCATGCTTTGGATAATCTGCAAGGAGATACTCGGCGTCTGTTTAGAGACGTAAACACATGTTTGCGAGCATTTTGTTGGTTGTTGTCTTTGTTTTTATCGATGTTGCCTGTACACATCTTCCAAGTTAGCGCTTACCCTCAGCAGACTGACTTTTTGGTGAAACTAAATTGTGAGCTCGTTTATTCCTTAGGGGGAAAGTGATACATTTCCAACGCTCTGGATTTCATTGTCACATAGACTAAAACACGTTGCCCAATAACAATGTTATATTATCACGTCGACAATATAACAATGTTGTATTATCACGTCGACAATGTGCATGAGCAAACCTAGCTGTTCTACAAACAATTGTATGAACGAAAAACTCTTTCCCTGAAAGATTGTTTTTTAAAGTTGCGTTTTTTCCGATCTGTTACATCAGCATTTGACGTGCTATTGCTTCAATTTTACACGTAGATGGAGTAAAATGTCCATCTTTCAATTGATTTTTCGTTGACTTGCTGACGTTTGATCCAACATGTGTGCTTAACGAATTAGATAAGTAATTCTTTTCCAGTTCGTAATTTCCATGTTTGTAATTAGCGACATTTTTAACCTGCCTGCATGTGCAACGTGTTAGCAGAGAAATAAAAGCTTGAGAAGCTGGTAATCTCTATTGTGGCTCTTTTTGTTTTTATAGGAAACCACCATCTGTTGTGCTTTTTTTTATAAATTGTACACTTTCTGACAAAAGGAGCAATACTCTGCCTTCGCATTTTTGCTGCGAAAATATCTTTCACTCAAATAAATATATTTCATTTCTTGTTGTTACACGCAGATCGACCTTTCGGATACAAAAGACTGTAAACCCGAAAATGATCAGTTAGGAGGTGTTGCAAAAGGCTTGAGACTTTGGAATCTAAACAAGAATTCTATTTGTGTCGAACCAACCTGTGCTGATCTGCGTAAAGAAGGGGTCTGTCATATCTTATCTTTTGTATTAACGTACAAATTGATGTTTCGAGCTATTCATATATGATGTGTATGATGTTGCATATGTGAAGTGCCTGACATTTAATACGTGATGTACGTGATATTTCATAAGTGATGTGCATGAGTGTCGGCAAAACTTTTTCCAGAGGGGGCATCGTAAATATTTTGCTCGTCCGTTTATGGTTGCTGACGATGCAATGCAAATGGACGTTCACAAAGTGCTTTATCCTTTCTATACCACAAGGAAAGGCCCTGTGTTACTGCAACAGTCACAAAAATTGCGCTTAGTTGGCAGCAATGCCTCTTTTTCACTCATGCTTCTTTTCACGCAGTGTAAAACTGCGTGGCTTACCGCTATCAGCAATCATTTACTCGCTGAATAACCTGCCGAAGACAGGGTTGCCATGTAATGATGGACCAAAAATGCCAAATTGCACGTCAAGATATGCCAAACAGCTTCAAAAAGGCCAAACAAGATAAAACAGGCGTATGGCTATCGTTTTGAATTGTCTCGTTGAGTAATGACAAAATACAATGTTGCTGTGGAATGAAGCATAGAATTATTGCAGATAAATAAGCAAAATTGTTAATATTCAAAAGTACCATTTCTTCTTATAGAATAAAATGCTTAATAAAAAAGTATAAGGGTTTCAACCAATAAAACACAAAAAATGCAAATATGAACCATATCATAGTTTTTTTTAATTAGTTGGATTCCGATACACAAATGTCTGATATATTATATATGTCATAATTGCACAAAATATCTACGACAAAATGTACTCACAGAGATCCCACAGAAAATTTTTAAGCTTTCCAGGTTCATATGGACTGAATACGCCATATGACTACTCAAAACGTGCCAAATAACATCAGTAAATGTGCCAAACATGCTGAAAACAATCCAAAAATTTATCTCAAAAGTGCCAAGTTTTTAAAAATGTCCAAAACGTTTTTTTTCTGCCAACACCATTAACAAAGGCCAAAAACATGCAAAACTATGGCGGACATGCCGAACAACATTTTGTGATGTCAAACAACTTTAAAAAAGGCGGAATTTGCATTAAAAAAGCCAACCTGGCCAAAGATGTCTGCTTTCAACAGTCACATGCGGCAAAACGCCTACTGCAGCCTGCCGCAACTGGAAACAAATATTTGAAGATTCGTTGCCGTGTTCTTGTAGCAATAAGATCAACAGTACTGTAGAACAATTTGCTCGCAAGTTTCGCATCTTGATTCTGTAGGCAGAACCGTCGCCAGAAAGTCTCCAGTAGGGGGCTTTACGTTGTGCAGAAGGCCTTGACATTGCAAATTTGAAAAAAAAGTCTACTGGCTTTTATTGTTTCATATTTCAATTTTTTGAGGGGGTTCCGTGCTTGCGCGTCGCTGCGCACCACAGAGGTAACACTGACTACTTGTATTAAAATATTTGTGTTGATATGCTGTAGCCACGCGTACTGCTTGCTTCGTGTCCTGCTTCACAAAGTGATAGACGAGTTAGTTGCTAAGTGGATTTCGATTATTTTGAGAAAATATATGCTGATTTTGTGACCTGTGTTTCTATGTCATTTATGAAGCAATACTAAGTCTTGGCAGCAATTTAGTCAATCATCATTTCAAGGCGTCAGCATGTTTTCCAACTGAAGAGATGGGAACTACAGAAAGGAAGAACTCGTTTGATGAAGCAGCTGCCGAGTTTTATGTTGGAACTAAAGGTGAAGTATCCACGAAAACATGGCTTTTGTGACGAGTAAATGCTTGTCCACGTTCTGCTTGGATCAAGCTGGTAGTTTTATATTGCAATTCGGTGGTTTTCAATAGAATTTTCTCAATGTAAAGATTTCATTCATAGCTGAATAAATAAGAACGATATCGTTTGTTGCTGTCGCTTACATCAATTGCGTTCATAATCCGTATTGACCTTTTGCTTTGTTGAATGCATGCTTGCGAAATAAGCTGAGGCGTTGCGTTAACTCCACGTAGAAGATTGCTGTCTCGAGCATGAATGAGGCATTTGTCTGTTCAATTGCATCAAATCAGCAGAAGGTCACTCGTCACATGTTTCATGGACAATGGTAGCCGCACACCAGAGAGACGAACGCTGATGAAAAGAGTTTTTCGTGAGGAATATCCCGCTCATGTATACTGTAATGAATTGAATGTTTAGATGATGTTATGAGAGCATGCGGAAAGCTCAGTTCCTTGCAAACACCGGAAGATATCAATATTACTATATTTGGTGGTGACATTTCGAGTTGCGACGTGTGCACGTTGTTTCAAGCTTCAAGTAGAAACCGCAAAAGAGTGAGTTAAATCTTTGAATGTCTTTTAAAGTTATGGAATCTGCAGGGTTTCTTGAACCTATTTTTGAGAGATATACAAATGATCTCAAGCGCTTTTCCAACTATTGTTCGCGAAAGCTCAATTATGGTGAAAACGGGCTACGCTTTTGAATTGAGTGGCTCGGGTTTCGTCCGCAGTCTGAAACTTTACAACATGTAATAAAAGAATTTGAATATTGCAAGAAAGCACTAATAACAATTTACCGACCTAAAGTATTCCGCAAAAGAAGCAAGTGCTGGAGCAGGGCCACCGCAGAATCCACATTTCTTGTCAGCAGCGTTCCTTTCTGAAGGCGTTAAACTAGATATGCAAATATTTTTCGACTGAAAAAAATCTCATGGTTTCTCGCAAAAGAAGACTTCGCAATCTCTTTCACGAAACATAATCACGTGACAAATCGCCGTTTACATGGGAGTCTAGCCGTAAGCTCCGTTGATAGCGTCTTTGATACTTTATGCTTGTTTTTTCCCTCTTGGTTTTGATATTTCCATCTTGATCTTGGCATTAAAGCCTGTACCCAGGGAACAGTATACTGCGTAAGGCCAATTTTTTATTCGAATGTTCTTTTATTACAAATTTGATTTCATTTACTTGAGTTTTACTTTCACTGCAACTTCTTCAAGGTGATACGTCTGGTTATGCATGACTGCGTCATTTCGAATGATGCAGCCGATCTTATAGCTGAGAAAATCAACCATTTGAACGAATTGACTTTGAACCGGTGCAAAATATCAGAGCAAGTTTTGAGATGCATCTCAAAAAGCATCCAGCAACGCCGGTACTCGGTTAGTTTTTATTTTTCAGTGTGCTTGTGTGAGTGTGTGTGAGTGAGGGCGTCTGCATGCATTAAATCAATGAAAATTTGCTTTGTACCCACTGGCGTAGCCATCCCAAAAATTTGAGGGGTCAAAAAAGATTTTGGGGAAAAATGTTTGATTTTAGGCGAATAACACTATTTTGTTTGTCATACTGCCTCTTAAGGCACAAAATGACTATATGATCTAAAAATTTGGGGGTCATAGCCCCCAGGACCCCTGGCTACATTTATGTTGTACCATTTGCAGCTTGCTGTTATATGCCCCGCTTTTCTGACTTGTTAACGTCCTGGAAAATGCGTGTAGCCAAACTCGCTGCAAGCTTTCCGTGCCCCTCAGGAACGATGCGCGCAGTGGTACCACCAGCGCTGAAATCTACGATAGTTTTGAAAAGTGCTGATCTTTGAGAATAATTACAAGGTTAGGTAATTATGACCAACCTCACAAACACCTGCTTGCTTTGCTCGGCCTCACGGCAGATTGGTCTTTCGGAGTGGTTTGATGCCGAGCTCTGGCAATTTTTACAAGCAATTTAAAGAGTTTTGCACTGAAAGTACATGCCGTACCAGACCTCATAAACGTGAGTCATCAGGAGGTGGTTTTCTGAAGACTCCTGTTGCGTTTTTTTTTCAGCTGAACGTTTTGGATCTCAGTTATAACGGTATTGCAGACTGCTGCGCCCTTGCAAGTGCATTGCACAAAATCCAAGCCCTGTATCTCAGCCACTGCGAGATATCTACGACGTGTCTTCAAGCAATTCAATCAGCAACCAGACGCAAAGATGTGGTAAGTGGATGAGTTTGAATACGATGCACAATCTTGGTGGTGCGTGGTTTGTTGCTATTTAGAAAAATTATCGCCTTTTTTCCAAATCCTGCTGTTTATAACCGGAAAATTCTACTTTGCTAACCTGAATATTTCACTCTAAGACAGTGAAGATGCCTAGGGGACTGTAGTGTTCTGCGAAGAACATGCTATTACTTTAAGTGCTTGTGACTTATGCATTTGAGTCGGAAAATGAGAGGCGTAGTTTGGCCGCTGACATGTCGCCTGTCTTTCTCGAGTTGCGTTGTGATCTTGTTGCAGACCGAAGTTTATTTTTATACGACACATTCTGGTGCGAACATCTTCTAAAATATTGCAGTGGCTTCCTCATGATTTCTAAACCCCGTTTTGTTGCAATCTTTTTTTCCGGCAGAACTGCAGGGTGGTTGGGTTGGAGTGGACGTACCGACCAGAGCTCGCCTCTTCTTCCTGTCCGCCACTGACGGTATGCTATTCTTATCGCAAAGTCTGCGCCGGTTTCAGTTGCCTGCGTTCTTAACTTGCCTCTCTTAGCAGGAATCGCAACCCGCTTGTCCTTCACCAACGAAGGGATGCAAGCTTAAGCTTTGTCTAACAAGAACTTTCGCCTCAGAGAGACAACCCCGCGGCGACTGCGACTTTGCTGAGGTGGGTGCAGTGTCATGGTCCGTGAGAGAATTGCTGGATTAGCATTCGCTTCCGTGGTTTCTGAATCCGTAGCAACCGTTGCTATCGACGGTTTTAAATGCAGCTGTCGCTGCTTCTTTGTGCAAGCATGCCATTGCCTTGTTACTGATCAACAGCAATTGGCGAAATTCGCGTTGGCGGCGTCATTTGAGAACATGTTGGAAAGTGCAGGGTTCTAGGCCTTTAATCCTAAAAATATGTCTCTAACAATGCAGATAAAAACGCATTTTCAAAATATCTTTTTTCTGATGCTGATGAACGTCAAACACACAGCGTTTGTGGAAACGGATAAGTGGGCTAAGACTAGGGATGTGCATTATGGAACATTTAGAGTTTCTGGAATGTTCCAGAATCTTTATTTCGAATCCAGAATATCGAATCGTATTTCGGAATAACTTGCTAGGAATAAAATGAGCTGAACGCGCAGAGGTTTAGAAAACCGGTCAGCGGTCACACGACCTGTTGATTAGCTCGTTACGTCACTACACAGTGCCGTGAGCTTGTTGAGTGTTTCTTTCTTTCTCTTACTCAGGAGCGCAGAGTGCCACAGCAGAATTTATTGAAATAATTTGTTTTGCCGACTTTGCAATTTTTCATGTTTGTTTAATCCAAATTTATTTCGAATCTTTATATTCGAAAAAAATTTGATTTTTGGATTCGAATACTAAAGGATTCGAATCCATAGGATTCGATATTCCATTGTATGCATCTCCAGCTAAGACATCAACTGTTAAGTTTCTCATGGGCTAGTTTCATTTGGAACAAAACCGTAATGGCGCCAATGAAATTTCGGTCGATTTTTCAGGACGTTGAAGATATTGAGAAGACTTCCGTGGTTGTAGGACCTGCAGGAGGATTGGTGCAAGTTGGAATGTGTTACATCCAAGTTCCGGAGGGTGCTTTGGATGATGACGTCAGCATGACCCTCACCTTAAATTATGAAAGAAACTCTCGAACGGTGGGATCAGAATGCGATCTGTAGAGGATGAAACGTTCGCTGATTTTATTCCCTCCAATAGTTCATGCGCACAGCTCAAGAACAGGGTATTTACAAATAGGGCTCGCGGCCCGAATCTAGAAGGTCAAAGAGGCTTTTAAGACCCGGGAGTGAACTGTTATTTTTTGCTGCCTTTTGGATTTGTTGATGCTTTTCAGATTTTATCTCGGAATGTTTGTGGCAAGTTGTGTCATCAATTTTCAAAAACTTTTTTCCGGTGTAGAATCGCATTACCCCCCTTCTCGAGTGTGAACCGCACGGACAGATGTTCAAAAAAGATGTTGAAATCTTCCTCCCAACATGTTTCGTCGTGGGCCGGACGGGGCCTGTTAAAGAGCAGGTGAGTACTTTGTTTAGCGCAGCTAAGCAAGACTTTCTGTTACGTCACATAGACAAATAGCACACAAGACTATTTGTTACGTCACATATTTGTCGCGTTTCAAATTTTTGCGCTCTTTAGTGATTGTTTCGCAAACTTTTTAATATTTGCTTCATGCTGTGTTTAGGTCCGTCGCAGCGTTGATGGGATCACTTGGAAAGTTATAAAACAGATCGGTTTCAAACGAGAACGTTTCTTTAAGTTCACCGTACGGACCTTCTCCTGGTAGGAATGTTACACTCGTTTTTTTCTGTTTCAAGTTGTTGCAGCATTTCAACGTCGATCCGCTATAATCCTGCAGGGAGGGATATGACTGTAGTGCATTTTAAATGCAACAGGGGGAATGAAATACTGTTTAAGACAGAAGTGGGCAAACATTTTGTGAGGAGGGCCACACTGAAGGAGGGGGGGGGGATGATAAAATTGAAAAGTTTGTTGCTACCGGGGCCGCATATATGACATATGACTGCATAAGTCACGATTAACATTTCAAAATATATATTGTTTTATTTTATTATTCCACTCTCGGTTGAGTAAAATGCGGTTCAAATTAAACGTGTGGAATAAATTCTCGGGGATTTCAATCTAATCGATGCAATCACTTTAATGTAGACTCGAAATGTGTATAGGGTGCTATTTATGACATATGTAGTATAGGGTGCTATTTCTGACACACAGTATGCTCTCAATGTGAATTTCATGTTGCAAGGTTGAGAAAGCCTTTAAGAAAATTATATGTGTTATTTTTCTGGTGTCATAGGTACGACGTCATTGTAAATCTTTGGTGGCGTGACCTTTCCATTGAGAAGCTTGTCTCTTGCTACATTCCGCAACCATACGGTCGTGACCCACAGAGGCTGGTTTTGGTCTGCAGGATTTCTGACGCAATGCGGAATCTTCACGATGAGCATCAGTATCCATATACCTATGAAACAAGTCTAAAGCTGAGGTAAACTGTTTTGCTTTTCTGCATGTTTCATTTTAAAATAAAGCAGGCCTCCTTACAAATTTGCTTCATTTCTTAACTTATGTATTTTTATGTTGTTTTCATATTTCACGTGTTTTTTTATGGTAAACAGAAAGTCTACAAGAAAAGCTGAAAAACTTGTTTCAATTGTTTTTTTCCCAAATGAAAGGCTCTAAAAATGTATTTGAAATTTCGCCGAAGTGCTTGTGCTTTTTGGGGGAGACAATTCGCACTCACCTGATTTGCAAACTTTTGTGAACCTCTTTTTCGCTCTCAAGCTCAGCGTGGAATTTACCCCTTGCTTAAATAATGTTCAAACATCACTTCATTCCCAGTCAAGTCTAATTTGCCCCTGTATCATATCAAGCTTGTAATCTGTGACGTCATATCGCAGATGTCCCTTCATGCTTCCAGTGCCTAACACTAACACACATTCCCATTTTAACTTTTTGCTTAGCAATCTTGGTTCTACGTAAAAACATCCATGTCCATTCTCGCCACGTACGCTTTCAATTCGACGTAGAGGGTTCCTGCCTTCGCAGACCTTGTTAACCCGAGGTAACCTCGTTAACGCGAAGTAACCTTGTTAACCCGAAGTAACCTTGTGACCCGATTGTACGATCTGCATCCAGTAATGCATTTTTCACAGATTGCTTCGCCATCGAATTCACTTGCGAGAAGAGAAAAACATATTTACCTGCACATATGAGAAGGAAACCTTTCCTCATTCCAAGATTCTTTTTGCACCTTTTGTAACCGACTTCGGTCTCTTTGTAAAGTTACTTTGCTACCTTTTAAACGATGCGTTACCGCCAATGGTTCGAACGCCACAATCTAAATTCCGCTTTAGATTTTCTTTGTTGATTGAACCATCCCCATAATTGTTATGTTTGTTTTCCGCTCTCACAACACTTTCCCAAGCGATGTTCTTATGTTTTCACAGGATTTTTGGCCGCTCAATTGTCTTCATGTTCGCCAAAACTATCGACCAGAATCTGTGCTCACACTAGTAGAAACAGTTCTTTCTTTGAATAACTAGGGTGTGCTGGGTGTGTTGGGTGTGCTGGGTGTGCTGGGTGTGCTGGGTTAAATCGAACTCCGCGGCAGCATAACGCTTCTGCCGAATTGACGGAAGTGCAATGCACCAGGCCCCATAACCACGGCGGGGGGCATTCGGGGGCAGTGTCTACCAAATATTTTTTGTTGCTTCCAAATTTTGTTGTGCGCAGAAAAATTGTTTAAACATAAAATTGAAACGAAATCCTTGCACCTCTGAAATGTATTTTGCCCCTCAAACGCTAAACTCTGGCTACTGGCATGTCGTGCACTTGAAAAACAACAAAGCTGTCCAGGTAAATTTTAATTTGAGGACCAGGAGTTGGCAAGTTCTATTGTTTTAGAAGCTTTGTTATAATAATTGCTTTTACTCTGAATGCTTTTAGAAATTCTCTGCTGAAGGACGTTTTCAAACGCGGTGTTGGAAATTCCGCTTTCGCGTGTTTTGTCATTTTATCGATCATGCTAACGTGACATTGTGATCACTGTTTTGTTGACAGGAAAGATGAAACCTTCATTGTAATCAGCTTAAGTAACAATGCGATCGACATTTCCCCGCAACAACGTCGTGTAGACAGGGTTCGAGACAGTTCTATACACCAAGCGCAATTCGTTCTCAGCAGGAAGCAGGATCCTATGTTGTACCAGGGCATTGGCATCAAGTTTGCCACGAAGAAAACTGAAACCGTGCCCGATGAATTCTATATTTGGGACAGAGAGTCCAGTGAGTTTTGTTTTGGTGGTTGGAGTGGGTTGCTTCTGTATTTCAAACAACACATTAATTCGTGTCACGACGATGGGACCAATGCGTGATACCTTTGGCGCACATGCATGACGAACAGGTGTTTCCTGTCACTGGACACGTGGATATTGACGGGAAGCAACCTTTTTCAATTGTTGGCGGTGCTTAGACATCGTAACTGAAACATTTTTACAAAACAGTTATCATATGTTCCAATTTACGAAATGTAGTCCCTTTTTGCTGTTTCCAACCCGTTTATTTTTACAGCAAACATTGTGTTCAAAGACGTGGGTCTGAACTTACAAATAATCGAATGAGCTTCATAAACCTATAAATAGGAACACTGAAAGAAACTTACTTCATTTCTGTTTTTCACATCTTTTGGAAATGAACTGTCACTGCTAGTTAGTTTTCCAAGAAGCAAATATTTTTGTAAGGATTTTTAGACATTATTGTTAATTGTTGGAAAGTCCATTTTATTCACTCAATGGTTGCGGTCTTTTTGCCTAGCTTGATACCGAGATCTTGCAATTTTTACAAAAAAATGAAGGAGGTTTGGATTGAAAGTACATTATATTTAATTTTGCGATTTTTAGAACAGTCATTTCTATCCAAAAATTGTACGCAGCAACGCTAGCTCACCTCAAAACATCTGGTTGTAAAGCATATTTTCCAGCTTCACACTGTGGTTTCGCCGTTCAACATTTCTAACATGTACCCGCGTCAACTAGGAATGTTTTTTCCGTTTGCAAATGGAAAGGTGCAACTCTCCTTTTGTGATGCAGCTCCGTTTGTAGGTTGAATATCACAATTGGCATATCACACGTTGAAGAAAAAAACAGGTTTTCTGCGTGAATACGACACTGGATGTAACTCCGGTCAGGCGCATGATTTTCCACGTGGTACTTGTTTTCTTTTTTAGTACATACCTTTTCTTGCATACTTCTCAGGATATTAGACATGCTCTTTTGTGACAAGACGAAGCATGGTACGCCACATTAATCAAAATGTAATCATTTTTCCCTCTTTCTGAACTTTCCAAGTAACCGTTACAACCTGTCACTTGTTTGTCTGTGTTGCTTGATATCATTGACACACGTTGTCTGTCTTAACAGATATGCGTCGTCGGCTTATCGATTGTTGGAATCAACGTGTCGCACAATTTCTTTCGCTGTGTCATGTTAGACGTATTTGTTGCTCAAATCGCGTCTGCGTTTCAAACTTGCTTGGCCATTTGGTTTCAAGATCGCTTAATTGTTTTGTTGCGATTGTAGTATACGTCTTTATTGTTACGATGTTTCAGGAAGGTCGTAGCTTTGGCTTATGGTCATAGTTTGGCAAAACAAGTGCACCACCTCTCATTTGGTTGGTTTGCCCGATTGTAATCTTCATCGTGGCAGTGTTTAAGGAGCAAATCGACAACAGCAAATTCAATGGGCAAAATAGCGTTCCCGACAAACGACTTTGCCAGACCCAAATCATCAGGATAGATAAGTTCCAAAATTTTGAAACGTTACTCTTTTGAAGAAGTATAGAGGGCCAAATGTCACCATTCAACTGATGTTACCTAAGCAGCAAGCAGTTTGTGAAAGGAATAATAGCAATTTGTAAAAGTTAAAGCTGTTGTTTTGCCAACGTATTGATTTGTCTTCTTGTCTATGCATGGAAAACATTTTTAATTAACGTGAAACGTGCGGTAAGTATGAACTGTTAAACCAACAGACAGGCTGTTTTTGTTGAAACTTTTTAGCGCCAGTTGATTTCGCATTAAATCATTTCTGCGTGAAACTTGTCATTGCACGCCGTTTTCATTTCACTTTTGCAGAAATCCGCGATTGGTCATCCGAAACAGGTGAAACGAGAGGAATTTCAGGTAATAAGTTTTCCTTGGATTGAAATTCCTGCTCCTAACGATTTGTTTCCGGGAAATTGGCTCTACCCGCTGGTCTTGACACCTAACTAAGCAAATTTAGAAAAAAACGAAGTATTTGGGTATATTTTTATTAAAAGAAAACGAAAACCGCTCAAACGAAATCCCTCATTTCATTGTTTTTGTTTTCACTCTTGAGGTGCTTTCTTCCTTTACCTATAAACTAACATTTTCTGTTTTTTTTCATTACAAGAAAGTCGAAAATATTGAGGCTAGCCTGTCTTTTTTTCAAATTACCAATTACATGTAAAGATTGCAAAGATGGCTCAGCGTAATGGTGTATCTAAAACAGCACATTAGTGTAGGCCTGAAGGAGGTCCTCTTGATATCCTGCCAATTTCTAACTCAACAGTTCCACTCGTGTTTCTCTTATTAATTTTGTTACGAATTTTGAAAATCTTTTGCCCAGCCGTTTTTGAAACTTCAGTGTTAATGCAACATTTGTATGTGATAGCAACTCTGTCGCAGTTTTGTGACAAACTGTCGGCAAAAATTTTGGAAACAGACGAAGGTTTAATCGTTGTGCTAGAATGCAATAGCATGTCTGTGGCGGGTAATTAAACCGCTTGCAAGAGTGATGAATGCAGTGCACTGAATGGAAAAACACTGAAAATAATCGCTTCATCAAGCAGTTTGTGTTGATTGCATTTAAATGACTTACATCTATGTTTAGATTGCAATCCAAAAATCTCGTGCAAATCAATTCAGGGGAATACGGTTGGTTGCGACAAGGTCTATCATACTGAAAACCATTATCATATAAGCGATCCAGGTGAGAGGCATGGATTGTGCCATGTTTTTAATTGACGCTTGAGATTTTTTGAACTTCATTGATCTTGAAATGATCTGCGAACAAACTGCTTTCTGTTCGGTTTTATTTCTTTTCTGATGAAACACTAATGGTTTTTCTGCGATTCATTGAAAAACCTTGTGGTTGGGAACAGTTGGTTCCATCTTAGATATTCCTTATGCAGTAGAATATATCAGGCCAGGTTGAGTGTCAAAGAGTCTTTTGCACTAAACTCCTGAGCGGCTCTTCTTAGATATTCTGATTGTTGATTGATCACTGCCTATCATTCTGACCGTTGAATGTCTTTTTGATAACCCGCTGCTTGCTTGTGGCCTAAGTCGTCAGCGTGGCGGGCGTTATTCAGATCATTGCTTTCTACATTGTTATTACTAATATCACTTGCTAATCATCCTCCAAGGCTCACCGTAAATCATTTAAAGCTTCTGGTTGTTCTCAAAACTAACAAATTGTAACGAAACAGCCGTATTTCGGTTGCTGTTCGTCTGATATATGATGTCATGTTTAAGACGTTCCGCCACTTCTAAGAACTGGTCCTGCTTCAAATATCATTCAGAATATTGTACAAACTAGTCTGTTGGCAACTCTTATGATTTTTCATTCAGAAACAGGCAACCAACTCGCTCTACAGTGTGCGAGAAACAAACTCTGTAACCTTAACGTCGGCGAATCTCAGTGACTATACTGAAAAAGTATCTGAAAGGTGGAGCCATGAATACGCTCAGGAAAAACTCTGTTATTTGACGATCCATTCAATCACCTCTGACCGAAAACTCGCCTGTGACCGAAAACTCGCGCGGTTCCATTCGACCTTTTGCGCGAATAACAGTATCGTTTCAAATTCGCTGTTGTGTTACATTTATCAAACTTGTAGTGCCATCGTTCAGTTGCAAGAGAACTCCTCAACGCTTTTTGTTCCAAGTGTGATTTTCACCTAAATTTAAGCGTAAATGTTTATTTGTATATCTGAAGAACAACTGCATCGTCTGTTAGTGTTCCTAAAGGAAACAATTTGCAGTCTTCTTTTGTTGCGTTTAACGTTGTTTATTCGATAGCAATAGTGAAAGCAAACATATGTGTACTTTAAACTCGAAGGTGAACCGAGCAAAGTTTTTTCAGTCTGTGTAGCATCTTTCACTATTGAGCCATTTTTGTTTGGCACTTTTTGTAAGAATAATTTTTTATTTTCTGTCGTTTGAAGGCACTTGCCTATTCACGTTTGTAGATTGCAGATGTTTTTTAATTTCAATGAACGTTCCAGAGTTGATTTGTATTATCTTTTTCCAAATGACTCATTCCATTTTCTAGAAACAACTATTGCTTCGTAAAAATGTCTCGTTCAAATGACTCATCACAGCATGCCAAGGCGCATGTCCGCTGCAAACGTACAGCTAACAGTTTGTCAGTTCCAGTCATGAATAGTGAACCTCTTCGTGTCCATCACGTGATGCTTTTTAATGATTTTCTTTGTCGTATCCTTTGTGATTTGTGTGATACTTTGCAAATTACCAAATTATTCGAAAGTTTTCTCGCCAAGAAAATGCCCCCTAATTGAAACATTGCATGTCATGGTTCGATTTTTATTAATTTTGCGTTAGACCCCATGCAGTTTCATATATTCCTTAAGGCCATGAAGCACCAGTGTAGGAGAAAGCTCGTTCTGCTTCTTTGTTCGAAAGATATTTTAAAATCTTTTCTAAAAATCTTTCGAAGACTTTTGTAATGACTGTATAGTGTTTTTTTACGGCTTGCTTTACTGTACTTTCAACAGGAGGTTCTCTATGAGACTATAAAATTCTGCACAAATTAGCGAGATTGGAAAAAATCTACCTTTTCAGCCTTCTTTGCCGACACACTTCAATTTTGCGGTTTCCGCTCTTTCGAAGAAAGTGGTTTGTGCCTAAAACGATCATTACATTTTTTGCACATTCTTTCCACAACTCATACGAGTGAGTCATTGTTAACTTAAATTAATTTCAAAGTGATATGTCTTCTGTGATCAGTCATTGAATTTTCAAACCGTATTGTCGGGAGCAAGGTATTGAGGTTTTTATGGATGACTTAAACTTTTTTGCTATGGATTTCTAAATGCTTGAATGCTTGTGCGTTCCAGCAACGTCTTAAATATTTGAGATTGATTTTTACTTCCATAATAATATCTTAATCAATGAAATGGTAATTCATTTGGTTTGAACAGAAACTGGTCAAACGTTGCGCAATGAAATTGCCTACTGTACTTGAAAATCATGTTACTGCTGCCATGTAGACATTTACGTTTTGAGGGTAACATGATCTGTAGCTTATTTCTGAAGCACTGGCATTGCTCTCGATTGGACGTAAGTATTATGCGCTTTGTATGTTGAATTCTTATTCCTACCAGTTCTTACCACATGCGCAGTTAGACCTAAACTCTATTTTAAACCAAAAACGTAATAATTCTTTCTGTGGTAATTTTAAAACATTTGTAAGGTCGACATAAAGAGCCTCTCGAGCATTTTGTTTTAATTGACATCATAATTTTTTGTTGTGATATTGGTTGGGCAGCTGCTAAATTCCTAAAGCCCTGGATGTCGATCCACTCAGACTCTAATTCTTAGAGGAATCGAAAGATCCCAGCTACGTTGTTTCGGCCACGTGTCCAGAATATTCCAGGAAAGACTGTTGAGGTAACTCCTGCTGGCTACACCCGCGGGAAAGCGGCCCGGGGGCAGTCGCCGACACAGGGGGGGATTCAGGCGATTCATCCCCCCACCAGACCTAAAGAGGTGTTGAAATGACGCTTGATTTCATTGAAAAGCATCGCCAAAATGGTTTGGTACTGCACATTACTGGCTAAAGATGCTAAAATTTAATTTATGCGAACAATTAATCAAATACGCTTCTTCGTTTCATTAGATGAGCTGGCCTTGTTTATGGAACCTGATATAAAATAGTCAATGATCGCATGGGCGTCGGCAGGGCATGCCTGGAAATTGGGATTAGGAACCAAATCTTTCTGGAAAAACCTGAAGTCGGCATCTTAATTCCGATTAATTGATTTGATTCTTGCAATGACAGTCTTTTTGCCAGTATGAAACTCACACTGTACAAGAGTTAGGTTCACAGTTATAGTGTCATGCAGTGATGAGCTTACAATTCACTCATGTCCCCTCCTTTGCCTGCAGAGGTGGGTTGCGAAAGTCGCGAGCGGATTGTTCTACTGTTGGTCTTTGTTGCGTAACAATAACATGGCAACAAATCTGCAAAGGTTCACTTTATATACGGTGGCAGACGTTTTGTTGCATGAGACTGTTGAACGCAGGCATCTTGGCAGGTAATGCAGCGAGACAGTGACATGCTGATAGCGGTAAGCCACTTGCGTTTATACTTTGTGAAAAGAAGCATGAGTGAGTCTATAGCAATGCGTCAACAAGTTTAAATAATCCATTATTAGTGGGAGTGTGACCAATGTGCCTAAATGTCAAACTACACTTATGCAGGCTTCTTTTCATGCAATGTAAAATTACTTGGCTTGTTACAGTAGAATACATCTATGCACGCTTGTGGGAATACGTTATTATCGTTAAGGTTTAGTTCTGACATCTGAGTGAATACTGAGTGCAAAGCTATATTTGTTGTGGCGAGTTTTCATAATTCATCTGGTCAATTTTGCAAAACCTGCGTGATGTTCTAATTGTAGCAAGATTGTCCGTAGTCGCGTCAACATACAAGTGTACTTAATTGTCCACTTGGTGTAGCAAGTTTTTATTGATCGCTTTGGACGAGATCCCAGACGTTTGCAGCTCTTGTTTCTAAGTCAGGGTTTCTCAAACGGGGCCCTCATCCCCCTTGGGGTCCACGGAGCTGTTCTCTGGGGGCCACGAGCAAAGGCCAAAACTAGGTATTTTTATTGATGAGCACGGGGCCACAGGTGTTGAGAGCCTTTGAAGGGGGCCACGGCTCATGAAAGTTTGAGAACCACTGTTCTAAGTGATACTGACAAGTCTTGCTTGCGGATTTTGCAATCATGGAGAGAGCAACCGGGCAATTCCCTCTCCGAAATTTTCAAAAACATGTTCAGTTGTTAGTTCAGTTGAATGTATCAGCTGGGTACGGCCTTGTTTGCTAAGTGAAATAAAGTCATGATTTGTGGTTCCGTTGAAAACCATTGCAATCCAATGCTTCTTTCTTTACAGATCATTGCAATGCTTACTTGAAAAGAAATGCCCTGCGTTGAAAATCTGCCGATTGCGCACTATGTAAATTGTTGTAATACTATTATACCTAGCTATTGCTGCCAACGAAGCGTTTTTTGTTATTTTTACCGCAACATGGGGCATTTTCCTTATAGTGTAGAAAGGATAAAGCGTTTCGTGAACGTCCATTTGCATTGCATCGTCAGCAATGTTCCCTCTAAGGGGCGCAAATACTCAGGACCACCAGAACTGTTGCGCAGTGAAATCTCATTCTCGCGCACTTGCAACGTTCCAAAGCAATGGAAACTCCTCCCGAAACAAGAAGCTATTTGAATGAAATGTGTATTTTGTTCGTATTTTTACTAGGTTCTATATTTAATATGCCATTTACAAAGTTTGTAATTCATTGAAAACTCCACTTACTCAATCCTAAAATAATCATGCTCACTAAAACGAATATTTGTTCAGTGCAAAATTATCTTTGACGGAATACTGATCCCGTGGCGTAGAAGCATAGCTTGCCGCCACTGGATTTCGGCGATTCTGCCACCCCCATCCTACGCTGTGCAGCATTAGCTGATAACTGCTAAAATATTTTTATAATGTTGCTTGCAGTGCAAGAATCCAAATGCGTGTTGTGTATGCTTATGAGAGAAGAATGCCGTTGCAACAACTACATTTCAACCGGCTTACTAACTCTTTGCAAAGCACGACATACAATAGAAGCTTAATGAACTAATAATATCACATTTCGTGAAGTAGGAGTGAAAAGATATCAGAGAGTTCAGAAGATCCCACTGCATGAACGCCCGCAAGATTGAGCGAGTGATTCCCCCACAAAAACAGATATTGCCTTTGAATTTATCTCCTTTATACTGCCTTGTACTTCAGAATGGATTCCTGACATTGTGGAAGCATTGTCATAAGCTTGACCTCTGCACATCATCGCGTGTAAGTCATTTGCATGAATCTCATTGAGAATAGAATTAGAAATTTATTCGCCGTTTTCCCATGCAGTGGGAAGAAAAACAGACTCCTTTATTTGTGCTTCACTTTCCTCAACTTTTACGTATCTCACTACAAAAGCTATCTCATCGGTATGACACACATCAGGAATACTGTCGAGTAAGATTGAGAAGTAGGTTGCGTCATTTGTTTCTCTTAGAATAAGATTTCACTTTGTTTTCCCAGAAGTTAAAGAACTGGTTTTGTATAGTCAGAGGAAGGTATGTTGACATGCGTTTTTTCGATACTTGAATATCAGAAAGATGTTCGTTCACGACAGGATTATATTCGGCAATCAGCTTCACACTTTCAAAAATGTTACCTTGTTTCTTTGAGTCAAAGTATTCACGATGGCCACGAAAATAAAGATTTTGCTTGTTTAGAAAAAGGATGACATCAATTATAATAAAGTAGAATTTGCCTAATTCGTTACCTCAAGGCGATTAGAAAAAGTGACGATTTAGGCGAAGTGACGAATTATGCAAACAGGTGAAAACTCTGTCATAGCAGCTCGTATATTTTATCATAGTAACTCGTGGACATAGTGCTTTTATTTGCAGTAAAATACAACTTTATGACGTTACGGTTGTTTACTAAATTAAACTCTTTAATTCTACCTAGATTCCTGCATTTAATGTAGCACCTTTGAACTCTTTAATAAACACTTTCTGCGTTCTCTCAATGGGGAGTCGGGTCGGGCTTCGCACCTCGTGTATAAATTCGATAAACAAATTGCGAGGTGCAACAATTGTTAGATAAAGATCCCTAATTTGTTTTAATTCCTACAAGTACTAGCTGCTTAGATATCAATAGCGAAACTGCAAATGACGAATTAGACGAACAAAACGCATCTCAGGGATGGAAAGAGGTGACGAATTGAGCAAATTGACGAATTAGACGATGGCGAATTAGACGAACAGAAATGTACACAAAAGATAGGGATTCTGCCGGGACCGTCGAAAAAGGACGAATTAAGCGAACTGACGAATTAAACGATGACGAATTAGACAAATTCTACTGTACGAATAATGGCTCTCTATTTCTTTCGTTCTTTATCCATGACAACCTGCAGTTCAACTGCTTGATGGATGGCAACCTGCACAACCCTTTATCAACTGCTTGATGGATGTGAAGTTGCAGTGTGAGCTCATACCATTTATCTAAGCAATCTCGATGAACTTGGAAATTTTCGTGATCAAGCAAACAAGGATTTAAATGCCAGAAAGTGTTGAAAGGTTTGGAAACATACAAAAAATCATTTTCCGACCGAAATAACTTGCAACAGAAGCAATGTTATCCCGAATCAATTTTGGAATATACCAATCACGATCTCAGAACCATCTGACGCAGTGGTTCTCAAACAGGTGCCACTTGGCTTTTTAAGGGCGGAATTTTTAATTCCTGGGAGGAAATTTGTTCCAGGGAGGAACTGGGGAAGATAAGCAGCGGATGAAAAAAACTTTAGTTTTTGTTATTTGTTTATTCAACACATGAAATTTTTTGTAAATTCGTTTGGTGTAATGGTTTTGCTTTTTATGCAATTTCTTTAAATTTCTCTTTTGTGAAATTGTTCTTTTGCAATGTTTTAATTTTACCCTGAGATAACTCTTCAAAAGACACCTGGAACCATATGCAGGTAGTGTGAAATTTTTGCATATGTTTTTTGTTACGTTTGTAAAGGAGTTGACAATGTTTGGGTTTGTAAGGACGGAATGTGAAAACAAACTTTGAGAACCACTGGTCTAAACCTTTTTTCAGCGTCTTATAAAACCACTTCGCTGACAGGTAACTCACAGCTTTTCTCTCACTATCTCCTACGTGTATAACTCGAATCATCGATAGGAAAAGTCCCTATTTATTCCGATATCTTTCTGGTCAAGCTTTGACTAACTCAACTCTTATAATATGGTTTAGTCATTGGTTCTGGCCAACTGGCTGCATCAGTGTTCTTCAACCGGGTTCCACTGGTTCTTCTGAAACAGACCGAAATTGCCTGGGACGATATTAGCAACCACAGTTCTATGCGGTTGTAGCGATATAGACACTTGGATCTTGCACAAAGTTTCATGAGCAACGCAAACATTTGCGGAAGTTTCCGCTGCCGCAAAAAGGCTGAAAAAGACTGAGCCACATGACACACCATTCCGTAAAGTTGTTATATCATCGCTTCGAACTTTGGCTGCATATGCTTCACTTACATTGCTCTCAATATCTGCTGCTTCATTATTTCTAATTCGACCGGGCGTTGTTTCTTCCTCAACTTCTGGTATTGATTTACTGGTGCTAGCACTGCTAACCTCGTGCATCTCGTTTCGTGAAATAGCGTCGGAAGAGACGTTTACAAACTTGAATGTGGCGCCCTCATTCTTATTCAATTCCTCTTGCCTAATTTCTCTCTTTTGTCTGAAAGAATATCCAATTTCTTTCGCTCGCTACATTTGCAGGTTGAAATAAAACTTAACATTGTTTCAAATGCAAGCCAAAAGTTTAATCGATTTCGTGCACTCTATTCGCAAATACCAAACAACTTCACAGAGCATCAAGTCATGTCGGTACACCATAGGGCTCCTTTGTGACAAATGCGATTGAGACCTCATTACAGGTAACAATGGTAGCCATACGCAACAATCAAATTATTATTTCGGGTGAGGCAACGTGAATTAAGCTTGTACAAACCTGGCTAAAGTGCAGTAGTTGTGTGTTGTAAGTGGATGCGTTCAACAGAATTAATTTGAATTTAGGAAACAATGATTAAAGAAACCGCGAAAAACTTTATACTGATAATATTTTTGAAAGAGCAGAATATTTTCTACAACGTACGATTTTAGGCCAATTTTGCCGACCCCTCTGATTCTGCCGCCCCTGGTTACATCCAGAATGTCCAAATGGCTGCTGCGCCACTGCACGGATCGTCAGCAGTTTGAAAATGATAAATAAAATGTCTGCGTTCCCCCAGGAAAAATTTCTGCGGACGCCCATGAATGATCGTGCTTTCTCACTTTCGTTTTTTCGTGCTTTCACTCATTACGAATTGTTTGTTTCTTTCCGTTCTCTTACTATTGGTTGCAAAATAAAAAGAATCAATCCGCTTCTTGTTATTATTTCATCAAAATTACCTGCAATAACAAATGTTATGCAAAAATTACTATGGGTGTTGCAGACTATTCCAAACGACAATTAAAAACTATAAGGTTTCCCATTTCAAGAGCACCGATCTAAACCGCATCCAAGTGACTATACGCTCACTTGCTGTAACATACAAGTCAAACAGCACCACTGCATTATGCTGAGTTGAGTTGAGTTGATTTTATTTGGCGATAATTAATATTCAGCTAGAAAAAACACAAATCAGTGCAAGGACGCCAGGGCATTGAAGGAACCGGAAGGTTGTCGAGTCGATGCACCTCAGCAGTTAAATTAGCTTTGTTACTGTCCAGCTTCAACTGGTGGTGGTGCATATATGTGGGAAGGAGCTGCTAGATGATCAACACAGTTACGCAGGGGGTGCTGGGTCGCAACCGGTCTCTCTCAGTGGATGGGTTGCTCAGATCCGCAAGGACCTGGGCATGGCAGAGAAAGTATAAACCCAGCTGAAATGAAACT
>Ga0210059_1003643_pt1 | contig 24728 bp, 18 predicted proteins | sample Ectturendosymbi2_FD_188042 | JGI IMG/M metagenome (GOLD analysis project Ga0210059, IMG submission 188042) | Ecteinascidia turbinata endosymbiont from Florida, USA - Sample 2 (SPAdes) (version 2) | ecosystem: Host-associated > Tunicates > Ascidians > Unclassified | place: Key West, Florida...
TATTGTACTTGTGACTTTATTACCGACCGGTCGATCGCGAGTTATTAAGAAATTTTCTAGTCGATCCCAGTCGAAGACAAGTTGGCCACCCCTGCTCTATACCAACACTGTTTCCATGCGTGGGACATTCACTACCAGAGCGACACAAGAGGAATTGCTTACAAAGCTATCTTTCCTGACCTGCTGCGTTCTTCTCTGCTTATCCATCCCTCACTACTATTATTTTTCGTATGTGCAAAAGTCACTGTTAATTAAACCATATGTCACGCAATGGTCTTCACCTTGATGGACTCTGTGACCAGTGTATTTCACACAATCGAAGTTTGCCCAAATATTCAGAGGTACGACAACGTCTGCAACTCGCACTCAATGAAACGGGTATTACTATTCACACAGCGGAAATTCCCCGTATCACGGCTGCTACAAAGCTTGTAGAAACGTTTGTGAGAGAGTCAGGCATACGTATACAGATTCCTTTTTATCCGGCCCTGGCACTACAAAACCTTGCAGTCAGAACGTGCCACCCTCTAAGATGGACTAGGGGCCTGCGCTCTCGAAATCCGTCCCCATTTGGACTCCTACATTTCTAACGATCGGGGAACTCTCCTCCTTCCAGTGAGAAAAGCGTCATATTCTTCCAACAAACTTACTTTGTGCATTTGACTACTGTGTAACCGTCAACCATTAACTGGAAACTCATCGACACCCATTGCCACTTCCTGAAGAATTGATGCAAAGATTGGGAGGTGGTTGTGGTTTTACCAAGATTGACCTGGCAGATGCCTGCAACCAGATCAAGTTTTAGTTTAGAACGTACTTCCTTTGGGTGCAAGTTCCGCCCTTGAATACTTCCATCAGGTAATGGACGAAGTTACTTTTGATCTACCGGGTGTAGCCGTTTGCCTGGACGACATTCTCTGCAATATTGCAACAGCGGAGGCACATTTTTAAAACATGCACAGGTTGCTTGAAAGGCTCCATGACAAAGAATTACGATGCTGGCTTGAGAAATGCTCATTTACCTAGCCACAAGCGGTTTACTTGGGACATACACTGTCCAGTGAAGGAATTCACTGAGGTCCCAATGTCAATGCCCTGATGGGTATGCCAGCGCCACATGACATGTCCACATTACGTTCGTCTCTTGGCTCTGTGCATTTCTGCGCCAACGCTTTGCCACCCAATTTTGCTACAGTTGCAGAACCGCTGTATTGTCTCACCAGGAAAGGCAACCGTTGGTCATGGGGTCAAAATAAGCGATATTTCGCCGCCTGAAGGAACTGTTATCGACAGCTGAAGTGATCAATGGAAATTCTGGAATGATCAGGCGGAACGTCTAGAGATGGCGGCCAAAACCAACAAGTTCTCTCAGGTTTTTAAAATTCTTCGGAGAGCAAGAGTTGGACACTCAAGAAAGACGTCCCTAGTGAAGGACAAGGAAGGCCATATCATCAACAATGAAAGCGACTGCATCTCTCGGTGGATGGAACATTTCATTAATTTGCTCCACCACCCTCCTGTAAGTCTTGATCGGGATCTGGAAGCTTCTTCACACGCCGCTGAGCCATCTCTGGAGTGCTCCACCGATCCAGTAACCGTAGATGAGGTAAAAAAGGCTGTGCAACTGCTGAAAAATAACCGAGCCCCGGGCATCTGCAAGATTATGTCTGAAATGCTCAAAGCCGGTGGCATTAATATCATTTGGTGGCTGACGCACATCATCAATGAGGTCTGGCACTCTGAAAAAAAGGACTGGGCACGCGAAATCATATTGCCATTCTGGAAGAGAAAAGGTGACAAGCTGGTCTGCAGCAATTACCGAGGTATTACCCTTCTCTCCATTCCCGGCAAAGTTTTACCCGTGTCCTACTCGATCCCTCGCTCTCAACAATCTGTTGCTACAGGTAGCCACAGCAAGCCGGTTTCATGCCAAACCGCTCAACGATCGACCAGATATCTGCTCTTCGCCTCATAATTGAGAAGACTCGAGAGTTTCGTAATGGCCGTCACTTGTACATTGCTTTCATCGATCTGAAAGCTGCGTTCGACTCCGTCGACCGCGCATGGTTATGGGCAATTCTGACATGCATTGGTGTGCCTGGCAAGATCCTAAGGCTGTTCAAAAAGCTGTACGGAGACTTCCAAAGCTGCGTCTGCATAAACAGGAAACTCTCGGAGTGGTTCAACATCAACAGTGGCGTTAGACAAGGATGTGTAGCTGCTCCAGATTTTTTCAACTGCGTTGTTGACCACCTCATGTCACAGGTTTGCGCACAGATCCCGGCCGTGTCTTTCGGCAACCTCCATCCTGCTGATCTCGAATACGCTGACGATGCCATCCTGTTGTCCAATGACATTGAGAAACTCACGGCTGCCCTTTCAGTTTACGATCGCGAATCACGTCAACTGGGCTTGAAGGTCAGCTGGGCGAAAAACAAACTGATGCATGTTGGTGAAGGCCCCGATCCTCCATCTCCAAACATCGATGGGATTGCTGTGGAATTTGCAGATTCATTTGTGTATCTGGGTTCGACAGTTACCAACAAAGGTGACCTTAAACCCGAAATCGAGCGCAGATGCGCGCTATCGTCAAATGTGACGCAGCCACTCCTCAAGCCATTGTGGCGCCAGCGGTCCATTTTGCGTACCACCAAGATGCTCATATACAACGCTGCAGTTCTGTCTGTGCGGCGCGGAGACCTGGCCTCTCCCTCTCCTCCAGGCTTGCCTGCTTTGACAGTAGTCAAAGCTCTCAGATCGATTCTTGGCATTCACTGGCGCGACCTTGTCTCCAATCAAACAGTGTGGACTCTTGCCAGACAGTCCCCTGCCTCCTCTTTGGCTGCCCGCTGGGTACGCTATTATGGACATGTGCTTCGCTTGCCACCGCACCATCCTTCTCGGGCTATCCTGGACTTCGACCCTGGATCATTTGGCTGGAAGCGATCCCGAGGGGCCCCACGCACCCGTTGGTTCGACGTGGTCAAACGCGATCTCGACCAGCTCGGCCTCGATCCAGCAGCAATTGAACCCCTCGTGTAGGACTGTGATGAATGGCGGGTTCTCGTTAATCTGGTGGACTCAACGCACAATGCGCAGACGGGAGCAATGCACGAGACATGACGATGATGATGACTGACCACCAGCCTTTAGTAGCTCTGTTTGGTCCGAATAAGCTGACTCCGGCTCTTGCTGCAAACCATTTCTCAATGGGCACTAGTAACTTTGATAATAATTCAACTACACCACGAAGTACTGCAAGACGTTGAACGACTCCAATGCTGTTGTCCTCAGTCGACTGCCAGTAGTTGAAGATCACATTTTCGACATGAAGAAAGTACCGATGACGTGAACACCGTTTGTACCATCGAAAGACTGAGTTGCAAGTGAAACCAACCGACTCGGGTACGTTGCGGAAAGAGTCTTCTCGATCCCAACTCTGGCAAAGGTCATGCGATTCACGAGAGAAGATTGGTCAGAGAAAAAAGACAATGATGACTCAGCGGAGCAATTTGCAAGATTGCGGACTCAGTTTTTGTAATTGTTGTTTACTATAAGAAGCGCGAGTAGTGAATCCAACCAGGTTACATTGACTAGTGCTCAACCTTTTGCATGAATGCCATTTTGGCATCCAACGGTTGAAACAGTTGGCAAGGACAACCGTTTATTGGCCGAACATAGGTTCCGACATTCTCAATCTATGCCGGCAATGTCCGATTTACACCGAACATCAGTCCGAACCATCAAAAGCCACGGTTCGTTATTGGATGTTACCTGAGAATCCTTGGAGCCGTCTGCATATTGACCACACCATCAACTCTCTGGGATGTAATTGGCTTGTGGGCGTGATGCCTATACTAAGTAACCCTGTATACAGGCAACACAGTCAGTATCTGCAAACCCAACGATCAAGACCTGCAAGAGAATTTCGCGCATTTCTGCTACCCCCATATAGTTGTAATCGCCTGTACCTTCAGATCTGAGGAGTTCCAGGAATTCTGTATGAAATGAAATCGTTCATCTCGCTGGAGCCATATACCAAATTTCTACCAATACTGCTGACGAACGTTTGCTACAAACCTTCAAACAAGCCTTAGAGAAATCTACCAAAGTTCCAAAAGATTCGTTGCAAGATTTCTTGAGGAAGTTCCCGCGCAAAAATTTATCAACCTGATAATCGCCATGCAATATTCGTATCGGACATCAAATCCCTACTAAAATTGACACGCTACTACCTTCGCTTTCCCACACTGCTGAGGTCACGTGTAGGGTTTTTCTTTAGTTCCAAAAATCGCCGAAGTCAATGAATCCAAAAGGCGTGGCATACACAAGCCGAGTAGTCCGAAACCAGGTAGGAAAGGTGATATTCTTCAATAACCTCGCAGAATCTTGCTTGTGAGGAGCAAAGAACTGCGTAGGAAGCAAGGTAGCTTTTCCAGTAAGCAGAACTAATGCAGAATTCCCGAACGGATGAAGCAATATAGTTTTTCCCGGTCTGGGAACCAATGTAGTGTTTCCTAGGTGTAGGAACTTATATAGAGGTTTGGGGTGTTGCTCAGCGTAGAAGCTGCTTGCGAGGAATCCTGTCGTTGCATACAGAGATGCTGGTTTCCCCAAACGCTTCCAAGGAGGCAGCCTAGTCGTTGTATGGGTACTGTTCTAACTCCCGACTAAAACTGCCTGACATTTTAAGTTGCCAAGCCGAAGCAAGGCGTTTGACTCTTACCTATTGATAGTTCGTTTCACAGATTTCCTGGTGCACAATCTTTATTTGCAAAAAAGGCTTCTGACTAGCAGCAGCACAAATAGCTTTACGATGGCGCGACCGCAGAAACAGCCAACGTGGTCCGTGCGCTAGTGATACAAAACTTGACTCACAAAAAGCGTGGTGTCCACGCCGATGGACAAAACTTCGAACGCAATGCGAAACGAGGTCACTTCGCGAACGCAGTATAACACGCACACACGGATTCCCTTGACGCGAATGACAAGTTGATAAAAAACAGACCTCACGTGCGGAATACAATCGCGAGTAGGAAACGGCGATTCGTAATGCGAAAAATTAAATCTACGCAAACGAAATAGGCTACCAAGTCGCAGCAGCGACAATCCTCCTAAAACCCAAGTAGCGCTTCATGAAAGTTCTGTGATCCATGGTATGCCTTTTATTTTGGACCAACTCGTTATCGCGACCCGAGATGGATGCCTGACATTGTCAAATGTTTTGGGACCTGTAGTCTCAACGTGCGTGTGATTTTGAGAGGTCCATTCTGGAGACGGCACATAGATCAACTACAACGACGATACGTGATGATGCAGACCCTGGTAATACCCCCGGGTTGTCCGAAGACAATCCCTCATTTGGGAGCAACCTACGAGCGTCACCTCGACGGCAACTACCGAGCAACCGCTGACGTCACAAGCCGATAATCCTCTGCGATCGAAACGGCCAAGAAAACTTGAAAAACTTTTTTGTTGTCAAACCTCTGAATTTCTTACCTCATAAAGGAGGTGTCAAAAGTTGTGTTTCTCGAATGTTTCTTGTGCATGGTTGGCACACATTTCGTGGTGCTGATTGCTGCATTTTTTTGCCGGCAAATGATTTATTCCACGCCGCATGTTAGTCTTTTTGCGCGTTCTGTACTTCTTTGACAATCACTCTAAATACTGTCGCCATTGCTGGTAATTCATTCTGAACGTTGAGGTGCGCCCGCTTCGGTGCTGGTAGGTCTGGAGTTCGACTCTCAGCCGTGTCAAACCGAAACCTCGTAAATTGGTACTTTAGCCTTCTAACCAGGCGCACGGTGCGCAGAAGAGCTTCAGGGAACACACCAGAACACAAAAACAAACCGAGTAAAATGATACCAGTCATTGTACATACTCAGACGTGGCTCTGCAAAACCTCTAGTTATAAAGCGCCATTAAAACACCATATAAAGCTGTACGTTCTATAGCAGGCGTCTCAAACACGCGGCACGCGAGGGCGTTTTCTGAGGCCCGCGATGCTTTTTTCGGAGTTTTCAAATATTTGATGTTTGCGTTGCTAAGTACTTTGAAGAAAGATACAGCGAAATATGGATCAACTGAATGATTCCCAGTACGGTTTTCGTCCCCGTCGTGCTGTAGCACTACAGACCAAATTTTCACTCTCCAGAAAATTTCTGTGAAATCTTGGGAGTGTGGCAAAGACGTCTACACATGCTTTGTCGACCTCCTCGAGAAATCATGCGACAGAGTTCCTTGTGAAAAGCTTTGGCTCTCCAAAGCTTTCCCCGGTTTGCGGTCAGGTCACCTCATTTCTGCTCAGAAGTTTGTGTCCGTGTCGAAAGAGTTAAATAACGACCGTCCTCCGTTGGTGTTAGACTCAGACCAGGGTTTGTGCTGTCACCACTCCTTTTCAGAGTCTACTTCTATGTGCATTGAATGGACAGTCACAGCTGGATCGACAAGGGTGTCACAGTTGGGAGCTGCAAGATTAACCCTTTATTTTTTTCAGACGATTTGGTACTGCTAGCACCTTTTCCAACAGGGCCTTCAACATACACTTGTTCAATTTTGTGCTCCGTGCGGCCTAGCCGGAATGAAAATGGGCACTACAACAACCGCGGTATGATGTTTCTTTAGAAACCCAATGCAGTGTATGCTGCAAGTGAGCGGCAATTTACTGCACCAGGTAAAGAAGTCCAAGTACCTTGGAGTGGTATTTACGCCATGAGTGATGGAAGGTGGAGCAAGGAGATTGATACACGGAACGGCAAAGGTAGCTTTATCGCTGGGTGGTCACAAAACATGAGCTTTCAGACACCGCAAAGCGGTCTGTGTTGCGATCCTTACCCATGGTCATGAATCCTGGTTAAAGACCGAAAGCATATTATCTCAGGTGCAAGCACCAAGCTGACTCTAGTAAGTTTATGTACCACCATCGTTGCGTCAGTGTCATAATGCGGCCTGCGGAATCCCTTATAGGTGCTCATGTGACCCATGGAGCAATTTGAGTTTGAAAACCCTCATCTATAATATGCCGAACTGTCTACTGTGTCTGCCGTTAGTCGTCTCCTTAAGCAGTGCAGTGCATTTTCGTGCAAGGTGCTCTGAATTCTGAAGCTCTGTCAGGGAAAAACACAACTTCCAAATTTCATTCATTGAATAAACGAGTGAATAGTTTCACTTTTATTGTGATTAGGATTTGCAAAATTTGCATAATTGCAAATAAGACGATGAACATTACGCATGTACAAAAGATTAAAAAAAATTCAAAGCAGATTCAGTGTCAAAAAGGTTGCAAAACTGTCGACCAATCACCAACTGGTTTTGGTGGTCTTCATCTTGCATCTTCAAAAACCTCCAGGGTTTAACAACGGTGCAGGACCAGGAGATCATACCGAATTAAATGGAAGGCCCTGTTGGGCGAAAGTGTTCGAAATACCCTTGCAGACAGCGCGTAGTCCTTGGTCCGAGAACGCCCGGAAGGCAGAGCGGACGTTAAGGCGGAGTGGCGGCTGTTCACAAGCAGCTGTAGCGTCATCTGGCGCTCTAACTGTTACAAACAATCGTAAAAAACTAACTCCGTTTTTTAAACAAGATGTGAAAGTTTCCAGCGTACACAGTAGCCTATAAGGCATGATTTCCAAACAAAGTCGACCCTTCTTTGCACTTGCGTACACTGAGACACGACAATACATTCCGCAGCCCTCAGTGCGAAAAAGTCACATATAATCATGGGAGCATTTGCGACTTAAACTGAATTCCGATTACTGGCAAGCCAACAAAGTGGCAAACCATCCTTCGTCTTCCCGTCAAAAGCTCTCACACGATTGGATAAATTAAATAGCAAAATGGTATTTTACTCAGAAAGACTTCTAAAGAAAATGGAAAGATTGTTTTAAAAGGTATTTAGAAACCAGTCACGATCACACCACTGGACACCCACAAAGTACGTCTGGGGTAGGAAGATGCAATTCTGCAGCCGAAGACCTCCTAGCTGTCAAAATACTGGGAAGGCGGGAGGCTGCGATGAAATCCTACCAGAAATGCTAAACGTTTTGAATCTAGGAGTTCTTCGGCTGGTTTGTGCGTGTCAAGTGGCCTGGTGCTCTGCGAGGGCATCAAAATATTGGCAAACTGGGGTTATCATCACCAGACGCGAAAGGGAGGCTGGAGTTAATGCATAAACTACCGGGTTATTTTTTGTCCTGGCTGCTCTGGGTATGCCAATTGCCTTCAAGAAAGGTGCCGCTAAATAATTGAACCAAAGCTGAAGGATAGTCAGTGCGATTTTCTTCACGCTCGTAGAATTGCAGACACAATTCTCACCAGAAATTTTTCTAGAAATCTTTGGAGTACGCCAAAGATGTTCACACACGTTTTGTCGACCTCGAGAAAGCATATGACCAGGTTTCTCGTGAAACGTTTTGGGGAGTGTTGCTGGAGTACGGCAACGACCGCTCATGTTACTGGCAATCCACTCACTGTATTCCTGCTGAGACGTTTACGTCTGTGTCGGCAGAGTAAAATCACAACCATTTACAGTGGGTGTTTAACTCTGGCATGGACCTGTGCTGTCACCACTCCCCTTCATTATCTGTATGAACTGGATAGCCAACACAGCCGAGTCAACAAGGACGTTACTGCTGGAAGCTGCAGGATTAACTGTTTGCATTTTACGAACGATGTGGTACTTCTGGCGTGTTCACAAGAAGCCCTTGAATGTGCGCTTGATGGGTTTACCGCTGCGTGCGACCAAGTCGGAATGAAAATCAGCTCTGAGGAGACCGTATAATGCTGTCTCTCCAGAAGCTCAAGCTCTAAGCAGACCGAGTAATTCTGTCTCTGCAGAATCCCAAGACAATGTCCGATTCAATAACAGGAAATACACGCAGCAGGTGTTCAGGTAACCTTGCTTGGTGTTCAGCGGTAAAGGAAAGCGGAATAAGGAGATTGATACACAGATTGAAAAGAAAACGCAGTTTTGCCTGAGATTTCTAAATCGATCTTTGTTCCGATCAACACCTAAGGCCATGAGTTTGGGTTAATGATTATAAGAATATCATAAGTACAATCAGCAGAGATGGGATTTAGCGATGACTTCACTGCGTAACACTATGCGACAAAGTACGCAGCTGTGAAATTCGCAAAGCCCTGAATGTCGAACAACGTCTCAGAGAGATCCAAACTACTTTGATACGGCCATGTGTGCAGCTACACTCACGCGAAAGCGGCTCAGATGATGTCCAAAGACCATTTCGTGTGAATACCTTGCGGACCTTGCTTGGTCCCGTCTAGGTGTGGAGCCAGCAGAAGTATCTGACAATCCAAGTGGCCGTAAGATGCTTGGAGTCCTCCTAGGCGCTGCTGTCTCCGCAAACCTCCATAGAAGCAAACGGGGATGGAAAGGAATGAATAAAACGAATGAAAACATTTTATCGATTTTTTATTTTCTTTCTAAAAAATAAACATTGTCATTGAATGATTCAAAAAAGCATCATCGATTTTTTACTTTTTTCTAAAAAATTAACTGAAAATAAACATTGTCCTTATATGATTACGGCTGATATACTGATATGAAGCAACTATCGCAATAAATTGTTTTTTAGGTAAACTGTGGAGTTGGTAAAAAAGCGTTAAGTGAAAATTTTAAAAGCTGCTAGTGCGACTCGTTACCACTGCTATAAACCTTTTTCAACAGAACACTGTCCATACTAAGTTTTCAAATTGTGGTCATTCATGTAATTGCGGGTGCATAAATAATAAAAGCATTATTTGTTAGTAAAAGCAAGATAACGCAATGGAATTACGTGAAATTTGAAAAAACGCGATATTCAACTTCGAATGTAAATTTGTTTCACGATCGGAGAAATTTGTAAAAGACCTTTGTCTCCATACCAAAACACTAAAAAAAGCAAATACAACAACAAGTAGCAAGTTTGTTAAAAAAAGTTTTGCGTATGTGATTATATGTGTCTACTAGGAAGACTTTTGCTAAATTCAAACTTAAATGGTCAAAAATGGCTTGCCTCCATTAGTCGCGATGTCGAAATCGACACCGGCTTTTTGATACTGACTATTTTCATTGGGAACACGGATTTCTACATTGCACAAGTTTTAATCCAGCACCAGAAAGATTGCCTATAAAAATGAAAGACCAAAATCACGCAAAGGTAGCATTTCTTTTAAAATCATTCACGGCATGTAACCAAAATATCACGGTCACTTTGCACTGTAAACATCCCATAGGCTGGTTTCAGAGTTAGCACTCTGAGTTGGAACAGCATTTGGTTGAATGTTTACTTCGATCTTTTATGACGATAGTGCCCCTTTTTGTAATAAGCTTTCTTGCCTCTGAGAAAATGCTGGGCTTTAATTTGTCTTAACTTTTCGATGAAGGAAAATTTAAACACTTCGGCCAGGTGTCCAGAAGGCGATTTTTTCTGTTGGTAAACTTACGAAATCCGCGCTTTCTAATCTGCGATTTCAGAGATGTCGAACCAGACAGCTATTGGTCGTCGCTAGGATGGTGAATGCTTTTTGTACTTGCGGATCACGTGATCAGCAACGTCAGCACTAATCTCGTCTTAGTTTGAAACAAAATTAGATTTCTTTGTTGATTCATAAAAGGATGGGGGATCGTGAATTGTTGAAAGCTATCATGCACTTTTATTTGCGTTGGAAGTTCACGAACTGCGCGTGATGTTCACGGTTACAATCAAATGTACTGTTAGAACCTTTCATTTGTTTCAGGTGTATAATGGTTTCCAAGAACTTTTATCTTCATTCTGGCAGTGCTCATAATGCTTGTTGAAATTTTCTGTAGTTCTGCCGCGAAACCATCGAAGAGCCACTCTAATAATCCGTAACTGCAATACACCCGACAACTGGTTGAAGTAAAAATAAGATTAGCAAAAAATGTAACGAGGTATCTTGCAACATAGTCTCAACTATCCCAAACGAAGACGATTTATCCTTGTATTGGCGTTATGCTGATATAATCTATTCAAAGCTTCTTTGCATTGCAGCTTCCGATCCATTGCCTCTGGAAATATTTGATATTACTTTCTTGCCCAGCAACAGTGGTTTAGACATCCGTTTTCCGGCGAACATAGAAAGAGTGGAATCGTACATTTTTAACATATCAGGAGAAATCTATCAAATGGATGTATCGGAAATCGATAGTTCACCTCTAATGCAGGTATTTGTAAAACATGTGAAAAGGATAGTTACACCAAATTTGTGAGAACTAAACACAATTTAAGATTGAATTTTTGCAGCAAGAGACACTTTATATTAGAGATGTGCTAAATCACGTTTTTCAGGATACCGTTACCAGTGCTGATACCCACTTTTTTCCTTATACCACTATTTAGAAACTAAAAATTGTCGGTAGTTGAGGACAACTCGCAATTTTCCTGAAGGTCAAAAGTTGTTTGGGTCAGAGTTTTGAGGTGCATTTTTCCGAATTTGAATAAACCTCTATCGTATTTACTGTTTCACTGTAAATGCGTTTTGTGATGTTCATAAGACCTTTGCCACATAGCAAATGACTTTCGCACTCAAAGATGTTTCATATATAAAAAACATAAGTGTGGTATTTCGTCGAGTCGAAGAATGGTTTGGAGTTTATCTTGTATGTTAATGTTTGTATTCAGCACGAAGGTCAAAAAATTGTTCACAGCGACGTGGGAGCCATGTAACGTTTCTTTGTGTTCGATGACCTTCTCATTTTAATTTGTTTCTAGCGTCCTTCACTTTGCATCTTAAGTTCTTTCTAGCATCCTTGCGGTTTCGTTTTTTTAACCTTTGCAAACCTCTGGTTGAAAAACAGTTCATATCACTTCCATTAACTTGTAATGATCTCAGCATTAAGTTTGGATAAAATCAAAGCTTCAGTTCAAACTCTTATTTGCTCATTCAGCCAACGTCAAATTAATAAGTTCTATATCAATGTAAATACGCTATATGTCACAATTTCATACAGTTTTGTTGCTACGAAAATAGAGTTTACCGTAAGCGCAAATAAAATAGTGTGCAAAATTTTATTTTATGAAATTAGCACATACTTCTCCGTCATTTTTAACTGCTCACTACTTTGAATTTCATTCGATCAGGAATTGGAACAACATACACGGTACCGTTATATGTACGGCATGGGGTCATGACGGACTCACATACAAATACGGATCTGGGTTATGTTAGACAGAGATTGTAATCAACTTTTTCTAAAACTTCGTACATTTAGGCACAAAAACGATAGAGAGGAAAAGGAAAACAATTATGACAATTTCTTTCTATTTACGTGTTTATGCACAATCTACTGTCCGAATTAGCTCCAATAAATTGAACAAATTGAAACATACGTTAAGCATTAAGAAGGGATTGCAGTGTACAGGAACAGTGTTTACTGTGCTTTACTGTTTTTTCGCATGTTTCGGAACATCAGTTTTGGTTGTTGTCTGGTGACGGCTTGACTTATCAGTTTACCCTGAAGCTGAAAGGTCTGAGTTGTACAGAAATAACGTTTAAAAAGAGTTTGCTAAATGTAATTGATAAACATCTGTGCCCTAATCAAAGTTGCTTCAGTGACCCATGTTGCAAAAGGTTCAACAATTGGCGCCCGAAACAATTGAGACAAGTTGTTTGTTAAGAGTAAGGTACACAAAACTTTATGCTTTCCTTTTACTTCTCGCGAAGTACTCAAATCACATTTGTGTACACGGGAAATTAAAACATTTTGCAGAAAATTTTAGTAGACAAAAAACTGTCCGGGATGAAACAACCCACAGAAAATATTTCGCACAAAAAATATCCAAAAAATACAGAAGACATTTTGTAAATTTTTTTCTTACGGTTTCACAAGTTTTAGTTTTTCAATTAAACAAAACAGAGGAACCTTTTAAGTGTCTGTTCATCTTTTTCAAAATAAAATTGGGTGCAACAAAATAAACAATATAACCACATTTTTCAAAAAATACTTTCACCGCAGTGGCGACTCCTCCACTCGGACTTAGCCCTAATCCTCGATTATGATCTATATTGTAGATAATAGGTTCCCAACCTTTTTTGAAGCTGGCACCCCTTTCATAACAGTTAAGTAGCATTCGCACCCTCTCGTTTTAAAGAAGCGAAGAAATCACAAAAACAGTCCGATTTTGCGGTATCTTCATTTTTGAAATTAGTACTCATAACCAGGACCGCAACTGGGGGACCAACCAGGCAATTACCACCCCCGAAGTTTTCACTACCATGTTCAGTTGTCACGTACAATTGCTCCCCCCACTGAATACATCAGCTAATTGCGGCCCGGCTAGTAACATTTGACTACTTGACGATACAACAGAAAGTTTTCAGCGTACTGTTTAACTTTCATACCTCACTAATCATTGGAAACCAACCGAGTGACTTTTTTTTGCTGCTTCTCTGAAATTATCCGCTCATACCTTGACACACATTTACTCAGAGCCACGCGCAGATCGTTCAAAAGCTTCCAACGGTTCCCATGCTTGTTTTTGTTACATGAAGTAGAGAGGAGCATCCATATTCGATCAAATATGTTGTTACAAAGAGCACTAGAGCACACAGGACTTTTGTACCCAATTTCTGGTAACATTGCGTGGATGAACAGCAGAATATTTCGAGTTTTGTAGCATCAAGCAACGACACCGCCATAATTGCGCCTTAAACATTCAAATGTCACAATCGCATCACCGGCCGTCTTCAGCATGGTACCCGCAGCGGAGAGTTATGCGTCGGTCCGGGCTTTTCGGGTCGGTCTGGGTTCGCATTTAAGTTGGTCAAATTATTCGGGCCTGCACACAAAATTTTCCTCATTGAGGGACACTTTTGTCGCCAGTTACTGTTGAAGCAATCGAGTTTATTAAATCTTCAATAAAAAATGATAAATTGTTAATTATTTAGTTACCTTGCTATTCCACCAATTTCCCGCAGAAACGCATACTTGACTCACTCCGAAAATTTGGCTTTCGGGCCTATATCGGGCCTCAAAAATAAATGTCGGGCTCGGACTTGTGATTTTGCGTTCGGGCTTTAAACTGAAACCCGTTTACAACTCTGCTGTAGCGTTAAGCAGAAAATAGCAATTTACGCATTTACCGATGTAATTTGTTAAACAAGTAACGTGAGCTGGAATAATTAGGATGTATAATGTTTTTTTGGTAATAGAACTTGGAAGGTTTCGTAAGTCTTGGTAATTTTGAAAAAATGTATACCCAGCAATAACGTACAAACTCTCACCCTCTAAAATCGCATCTCGGACACCGAAAATGTTGTTTCTGACCCCCACGGTGCGGGAAACCCCGGTTGGGAACCACTGTTGTAGAAGGTGAGCTTGCCTGTTTTGTGTGTTTGGGTCACTACCCACTTCAGTGAATAAGGTTGTTAATTAAAATGGGCTCCTTTCATTGGGCCTTGTTGGTGTTCATATATCTTCGTTTCGTGTTTAGCCTTGGCGTTCATGTTGCAGGTGACCTGAATCAAAAGAATATCGTTCGTAGTAGGCGTTCTCCCGACTTCGTTCGCTCGCGCTTTACTCAGGCTCATCTGTTAGAGCCGGAAATGTATTCTGCAACTAGGCATTTTTAAAAATATAGTTCATATCAAACTGAGTGTTTTTGTGAAACAATACATTTGCATATAACATTAGATTTGAATTTCAATCCATTGAACAGTTCCCATTCGAGAATAGTTTCAAACGAACGATAAATTGTCCAGTAACTCAATCTAATATGAATGAATCTAGCACTCCGAAGACTAGAATCTAGCACTCCGAAAAATCTAGCACAGCCTTATCATTGCTCTGTAAAGTACGTCATGCAACAATGGACGAATTCTTGTCAGAACTTCTCATTCCTTGTTTACGTAAATAACGTTCTCGAACGGTTGCATGCAGGCAGTATAAGTTGCGTGATGAGACCGAGTGACGCTATAGACCTGGAGTCGCCCTTGTTTCCCCGCAAACTGAGCAATATCATAAATTGTAATCACACACTTTTAAAGTAAAAAATGATCTTCAAACAGTCGCAATGCAATAGAAAAAAACTGTGTTTTCCGTTATAGAACACAACGAAAAATATATGGAGAGCAGGCGCCCAGATGGTCTAAGCTGGGAAGGTCACCGATTTCTAATGGCGTGACATCATCTCCCATGGCGTTCGTATAAAAAGAACTGGTGGTCTGCCGTGCCACACCTGGTGGGTGTGGTCACGAGGGGTGCTTAACGGTATCCCAAAATTGAGCTAGATCAGCTGGGACGTTAATACCCCTGGATTTACATATGACCCATGCCACACATTTTAAGTAATGGGCCACCTCCGCCAGGTACCGCAAAAATGGCCACCGCAAAGTTGATCTAGATTAGCTCGGAAGACAACCACTTAGAACCTGTTGCAAAATTTCCAGCCTTGATCCAGGAATCAGGGTTGCCAGATGCATAAGAATTTTACAGATTTGTCACATTTGCTTTATTGAAGTTTTAGAAGGGGGTCGTTGGAACATAGTGGGTTGATATTATGGGTCACGGTACACAAAATCCTGAAAATCACTGACTTAGGCTCTTAATCCGATCAGTTTTGGAATGCTCTGCTCGTTCTCGCAGGCACTACAACTAAATACAGTATAGCTGCAATCATCACTCTAGGAATCTAGGTTCTTACTTCTTGAAGGTCTTCTTGAAGATTTTTTTCCTCAGAAAACACAGGTATCTTCTAGCAATCTTTGCTTGTTGGGCTTTGGGACTGCACTGCTTTGCCTTGTCTCAATCATATTTTTTGTGAGTGAGTGCAGACGGAAAATGTATGGGCTACTTTGCGTCAGTTTATCGTTTTTGACAAAATGGGCGATACTGTATGCCCACATGAGGCTTATATGCTGAAAACTTTTCTTTATCTGTTTTCATATTTTTGCGAAAACTAACAGCTTTTCTTAATTTAACCTTCATCTTTCGTATGAGTAGCGACCCACAAGCGCTCCTACAAGTCGGTCTAACAAAAAAAAACACCATCTGGGTTTGGAGACACCAAGTCGTCAGGGAAGTATGGTGGCCGGATTGTCTCGCAGTCATAAATGATGTGTGTGCTGTTTAATTCTCCTCCCCGCATATGCACAAGGCTTTCTCTCTCCGCCCCCGCTGACACATGTTAGAGCCAAAACGTCCGATTCCAGTTCAGAACCGTTGCCAAAAAGTCTTCAACAGAGGGCTTTACGTTTGTGCAGGAGGGCTTCACATTGACAAACCTCCACTCATTTATAGTGTCTCATATTGCAATTTGGGGCTTGGAGCATTGTTTTGCGGGACTTAGCCCATTAAAGTCACCGTGGCGATGGGACTGCTTCAGTTCTTAGCCTGTTTAAGGTGACCCAGAGATTACGGGAAAGGTTGGAGCCAGGAGAAGCTGATGTTTGGGCCCACGCAAAACTGGGAAGGAGGTTTAGTGCTCTTCCATGAGCTCATCCATGCATCCATTCTCTTTTGATCTCAAACCCAGAGGTTATTAGGGTGACAGCATGGCGGTTGAAAGGCACTTCGACTTCAGACGCTGTGGGTGGAGGCTCTGCAGTTCTGGGATAGAACCGAAGAGGAGTGTTGGTTGTTGAATGCGGCTTGGCATTTCAGTCGATACGTAAAGTGTTCCCTGTGCAGATCTGGTGATGCAATGCCTGGCAGAAGCGGCAGTAGCCCGGTTAGTGCGGGACGCAAACAGCCAGCAATAAGACGCAGAGTGTCATTTTGTGCAACATCGATTTTTTTTGCTGCGAAAGCTACGACACCAAACTGGGGCAGCATATTCCGCCTCGCTAAAGACTATTGCAAGAGCGGATGTACGAATAGTGGATGTACTGGCACCCATGATGAGTCAGTAGAGCAGCGCATAAGATTGTTGCGTACAAGGGTTTTCTAACATAGGCCCTCGACTTGTTGCTTTTAGATCAGTTGACAATCCAGCTTGACCCCAAGATAAGTTGGATTGGGGTTGCAGAGCAAAGGGTTGACCCGGACATTTTTTGCTGATTGGCACTTTGTTTCGTTATTATATATGTGGAAAGCGGTTGGTGTTTTTTAGTCACACTAAGTTTCAGTTTCCATGCTGAGAGGTAGTCGGCGATTACGAACATATCCGCGGACAAAGTTTTCTCCAGCTCTTCCGAAGACTTGTTCAAGTGGAATAGGGCCAAATCCTCGGCATATCCATACTGACGTGACCTGGTTGAAAAAATTGAACAATATAGAGGCGCTAGCGATGACCATTGTAGTAGGCAATCGCCCATCGCAAACGGCTGCATTGTCATCGTAGCCCATGTCTGTACACAAAAAGTTCTCAGCAGGTTGTTTTCTTCACCTGGTTTCTGACAAATGCAGCAACGTGAATCCCCTTGTTCCTGAAAGATAGGAGAAATGCAGTAACCAATATCTTTGTGTGAGCTGAGGACAGAGATGGGAATTTCATGTGCCTCTGGCCATGCACCAAAATTACTTGAAAAAAATGGTCACCACAGCAGAATCGTTTTTGAAAACAGTGAACTTGTTTCAGTGTCAGTTAGTGAGTGTATACTATGTTTCAATATGTGCACATCAAACGATATTACCTCGCATGTTATAAAACATTTGTGTACTTACCCATTAATGACTTGTACATTTCGTCATTGAACTCTGTTCTTGAATACTTCCATAATCGCTTGACCCTTGATTGTTTTTTTCTTTTGGATCCATATTTGACACGCTTATGCATTTTACTGTCAATACAAGACGTTTGCACGACGTTCTGTGAAAAGTCTTCAGAAAACGATATTTCCAATTGTTATTAAATTTGGCACAAGGTCTTTCTCAAACGTACGCTGAATTAGACTGAGTTAAAGCCTCAGAGGTTTCAAGCAATGTGGAACATAACACCAGGTTGCAGTCTCATCATAGGCTGTGCGATTGACAAGATAGTTAACCAATGCGCAAGGTAACACTGCACAACTGCGGAAACAATGAAACTTACAGAAAGAACGAGAATTCGGAAGGCAATAGCTATACACTGACACAGGGGCAAGTGGTAGGCACCGATGCTGGTCAATACATTAAAAGCAACTAAAAAAAGAATAGATAATGTCGGATGAAACTAGCACTCAGGCCAATATGCTGGCAGCGTTTCCTCTGACCACAGCCAGGGACAGGCGCTGGTGGAGCCACTGGTGCTCCCTGGGATCAACAGACATACCAACAAATTTCTTTGCGAGGCCACTCAAAAACGGGGCAGTGGACATTCCGTACACACCAGTGGCCTCAATGGCAACTGGTTGAAAGTGGCAATTGCTTTGGAGGTCATGGTAGTTTTGGTATTTTGCAGCATCAGGCTTTGTAGCCGCAAAACATGCTTGCCTGGCAATGTCTTTTTAGTGGCTCCAAGCAAAGGCGTCCTTGACTGTTGTATCTCACTAGGCCTCTGTACCAGGGGCCCAAAGTGAATCCATCTGGCCTCATTCTGTCATTTGTCAGTACGACAGGCTCCAAGGTACAGGGGAGATTAATGCGGGTCAATGACCTTTTGAGGATGGAGTTTTTGGCTGAATGTCTAGGGAAGCGGCCTGCATTTTTAGTACAGGATAAGCCATTTGAGCCCAGCTCATCAACAATTTTGCCGCAGCGGCATTTTGTGCTTTCAAAGATTTTGGCACCGGTTCGGAGGGCGATTGCAATACGGAGCTCATCAGGGCTGTGCACGTTTCCAACGTTGTCAATTGTGAACACTTCCGACCAGGAAACAGTGTGGCTCTCTTGTGCAACGAGTAGCCGACAGTGGTTCCTGGGGCTTTTGGTGTTCAGCAGGGTATTGAGTGAATCTCTGCTGGCGAGATCATCCCAGACTGCTTTTATTCCCTTTTGTAGTGGAGATGAATCGTGATGTTCTGATCAAGCGTCAGTTTCACCGTTTACATCCCCATAAGAGAGTTCCGGGTGAAGAGAGCGAAGAAAACGGTTGGCAAGGCCCTTACAGGCATGAGACTATCACAGGAAACATGACAGGGACAGGCCTGCCGCGGAATGAAGGTCCAGGCCTGCATGTCTGATTGGTAGGGATGATTGTGGCCAGTTTTCTTTTCCATAGACACGTTGCATACTTTTTCTATGTTGGTTTTTATGGCAATGTCAAACATCTCCAGTTCCTCTTTGCACTTGAAGAATGGTGCACTACACAGTAAATATTTGAGTTTGGGGATTGCGAGACAGTTTTTTAAATTGAAAAATGCTTGATGTGGCTCTATTAGCTCGAGGTTTACGATGATGTTGTCCAGCACTTTTGTTTTTGCCTCTAAGTACCGTGGGGCGGATTCCTGATGCAGACGGGACTGAGTTTGCCATGATGAAGTATATTGTGTCTGCAGTCCGAAACAATTTTCCACAAATAAGTGTAACAAGCTCGTAGTTTGCAATTTACAATTGTGTAACTAGCCTATTGAAAGGATTTGATTTTCAACATGGTCAACAAATTAACGACGATTATTTAGAGTTGTTATGACGAACTGTAAAGAGCTAATTAATTGCAAAAAAACAGAATCAAACCTTCCGTGCAGTTATGACAACACTGTCACAAAAGAAAAAAATCTGACGCCGGTCGAACATGTGCACCACGCAATTTCATCAACGCAAACTCATGAACTTTAGCCCACTATCATCTGGGTGAACTTAGCTAACAATCTAACGCAAAGAGCTTCTTGATGGCTGAAATACGCATGTTTAAGACTTTCTGGTATTAGCTAGTCCCCAAAGTAATCTGCTACTGCAAGACAGATGTTTAGAATCCTAAACTACCAGAAATTTTGATCTCACTTATACGGTAAGCTATAACAAAACAACAAATCTAGAATAAGGTCTACGTGGATGGAACGTGGCATCTGTCATTATACTAAATGGAATACTCTGTCGGGATTAACTTTGCAATTATTGGTAAACCAACTCAAACCAACTGCCTTGCACAACTAACTCCACCTTGCTATCTGAAAAGTACGCTGGGCAATGTTGAAACTTTATTCATAAGCATTAAACATATCTTACTTTTGTACAATACAAAATACGAGAAGACTATCTGGGCAACCTATGACAAACTCAACGCAAAACAATTCCTGCATCAAATAAACTGATAAAGTACAAGTTGCAGTTTTGTACGACCACAATTAAGCTCGGAAAAAACTTGACTTTACCACTCCAAACCATGAATGTCTAGGCTTTGCGTTGAAACACGTTTATCATATCATAAAAGAATAAAGATGATCAGGCAATAAAATTCCAGGTCAAAGAGGAAAGATTGGCAATCTCCCCTGCTCCTCTCTTCTCTTTTTTTCTGCAAACCGCGACAATATCGCTGTAACACATATCCAGAAACTCTTTGAAAAAATAACTTGAACGAATGAACAGAAAACGGGTCGGCTGAAAAAGCAATTGTGGTCTCGTGTTTCAAATTTTAGGGGTAAATTTTAGTTTGCGAGATTTGAGTCCCCAAAAGCTCCCCGTGGTGACATGTTCAGTGGCATAAACTCTCTCAAGCACCTGGCAACCCTGGTTCCTGGGGTTATACTAGACATTTTGCAACAGGTTTCAAGTGATTGTCTTCCGAGCTGATCTACTGTGGCTCAGTTTTTGGGGTTGGCCATTTCGGCGATATCTGGCGGGGCCCCAGCACCTAATATATCTGCCATTGGTCGTATATAGATTCAGGGGCGATGCTGGACATTTTGCAACAAGTGTGAAGTGGAAGTGGTTATCTTCCCAGCTGATCCAGCTCAATTTTGGACGGCCATTTTGGTGGTGTGGGTGGGGTAACTATCTATTATTCCTTCCAGCCAAACCAAAATAAAATCAACAGTTTTTGCTACATCCTCATCGTAACATGTTAATGCAGACAAATGAATAAAAATATTTGGGAATTTTATTGATGTAAAATGGAACTGGATAACCCATTATTCGCATTTGATATCATCAATTGGACAAAGTGTTGGATTCTCATGCAAAATTAGACGATATATTTCAAAATATCTTCCTAAGATACTGTATAATCCTTTCATTAAGTCATAGCTATCAAATTTAGTATCTCTCTGGGCCTCATCCTATAAAAGTGACTTAGATAAACTCAATATCCTAAGATACCGAGCAGTTCGTTGCATAACTTTTTCAAATAGATATACACATTTCAAAACCATATATAAAATTAGAAAATGTTAAAATTCGATGAAGTGCAACACTACGATCTTCGAAAGGATAAGTTTAAGTTACATAGAACTTAGACTCCTTTTTTATAGATTGGAAACTACCACCTTGTTCGTGATAAGCGTAGTTGTAACACGACGCAATCAGCAAAAGATAATTTATTAATTCCTATGAGACACTGAAAACAAGATCAAAACCACTTCACGCACGTAGGGCCTACATGTTTAATCACGAATAGAATTGCATGTTTAATCGCGAATATAATCATCGATTACGAATAAACTGGTAATGTAATCCATTACGATTAAATGTCATTCTTTGTCAGTTTATTTCATAAAAATCACGATTACTCAAAAAACTGAAAATCGAACGATTGACGATTACGATTACCCTATGTCTTAACTCCATACCAAAAACTATTAAAAACAAAACATTTATCTAATTTCACAAGCAATAATAGTAAAGTCACAGTAGTGACCAACACCAAGCGAATCAATTACAATTTATTGCGTAAGGAAACTAGTTTCGTGTGTTACAGATCTTCAGTCCTGCGCAAAAGTCGACATATGAAACAAATAGAAAAACGACGTACTGCTGCTAAGATCAAAACTCAAGATTACAAAATTGATCCCAATTAGAACCCCCTCACTAAAGACAGCTACAATCTGTAACAAACCCGATCGTAACGGCCATTCGCCACACTGATTGACAAAAATTCTCTCCGCGTTTTCGCGTGGTTTCTGTCAGACGATCACGTGGTTTACAACAGACCGTAACGTGCAGTGGAAAAAGTCTAGGAAGTCCACTCTCGTTAAAAGTTGCGGCGGTAAAGCAAAGTGGAGTAATTCGGTATAAAGTTTCCACTCTAGTTACGCTACAAATAACAGATTGTTCAGTTTTTCCATGCTAAAGATTTCAAGCAACAATTTGTCTTTCCCTTTCACTAATTTCACAAGCTTAACTCTCCTTTCAAAAACCTAATTTCAAAACTCCATACCAAAAACTATTAAAAAGACAACATTGATCTAATTTCAAAAGCTTAACTATGATCACTTATTAGAAAATCACAATTAGTTTTGTTTTCACAGATTCGCTTGATTAAAATACTGGCTGAAAACAAAAATAATTTGTGTATGTGCTAGATAGCTTTTAAAGTGGTCAATGATTGTTGTCTGATCTTGTTGCTTTAACGTTAACATTTTGCTTTTGTTTATATATGAACTATGACGTTTAGTCTAGGTTTACGCACACATAAACCTATTTTTCACTTATTTATTTGTTTGTTTGTTGACTTTGGGTTCTTCAAATGATTTATTTGTTTGTTTGTTGACTTTGGGTTCTTGAAATGGCTAGGTGTCAGTGCTGTGTTGTTATGTCAAGGCCTAGCTTCTGTGGGAACAGTGTTTCCAATTACAGTTTGTAACGGACTTTTAACGGTGAAAGGGTTTCCAAAACATACCTATGTGAAAACTGTTAATGGTCTAATAACTATCATTACTATGTCAAAGATTTGTTGTGTGGTAACGAGGTTGGCTGTGAGCTACTGTTGTTGTTTTGCTTACGTGTCCTTGAGGCGCTATACTGATTTTTCTGAGAACCACCACGTGTTTTTGAGCGGTGGCCCTGCTGTAGGGATGACGGAAATGTAGGCTGAGGGATACGGATTGCTGCAGTTATAAACTGGATTTTAAATTTACTGAACTCAGAGTGTATTTGTGATTTGCTTAATGTAACGTCTATAGTGATACTGTATTTGCATTTTTTCACTAAGGTGTTTCATTTGTATTTTGTTGGTTTGTATGAATTTGTGGGGGACAGTGACTTAATGACCGCTAAGGTCGTCGCTTTCTGTGCTTGCATTCCTGACTACGTATTCTGTACTTAGTCGGGATGCAGAAATAAACTGAACTGGACTGGCGGGGGCCCCACCACTTGAAATGTCTGGTAATGGTCATTTATTATTCCTGGGATTGCGCTGGACATCTTGCAACAGATTTCAAGTGGCTACCTTCCCAGCTGATTTAGCTCAACTTTTGGGGTACCGTTAAGCACCCCTCATGACCACACCCACCAGGTGTGACACGGCACACTACCAGTTCCTTGCGCAGGAAGCTATACTAAATGACGTGATGCAACTAGAAACTGGTTAATTTTCTAGTTGACTTAGTCCCTCTGGGTTCCGGGTCTAATATTACACGAAAAAGTCAGAAGTAACCATTAAACGCATTTTAGTTCAATGCTAGAGTCTGGCATAGGTTCAAAATTTTCCTTTGATTAGAATTACCGCTTACTGTATCGTGTTTCCGCATGAAAAAAGGCGAGAAATGTTTTTTTCTATGCTTTTCAAAGTTGAGCCAACGTCAATGTTTTCATATCGAAATTTCTTGCAAGTTTTGCTGCTTTCGAACAATTTTAGCTTTTGAACGAAACAACGATGTCATAAGTTTTTCATAATGGAATACTGCTGGAATACTAAGTTTTTCATAATGGAATACTCTTTTGTTCGACAATTACACACTGCTCCACCAAGACCATCGTTCAAACAGACTAAAATCGTAACACTCCTTAATACTAGTTTACAGTAAAATCCATATAAATATTTGCATTGAATGCTGCTGATGTCGCATTCCTGGATATCATTATCACATCACCGCTCAACCATTGGCCATAACCGCATTCCTATTAGGTCATAAAAAATATGAGCTGAGCGTACACTTCAAAATGTAACGAAAACATGTTACTGTCCTTATAAACGATCGTAATATCATGCGAGGACAAAAAAAAGCATCGTTATTGATATCATGCGAGGACAGAAAAAAGCATCGTTATTGACAAGGGGTGGCCAAATGTTTTGAAACGAGGGGCGAATCGGCTACTGCCTGGCCACTAGAGGGACGGGTACAGCGCGCTTTACGTGACAGGGATCAGCAAATGCTGTTGCACTGCTGTCCACACATGGAAAGGTAGTGCTTGAAAAAAATGTGCAAGGTATTATGCAGGGCAGATGCGGCCCGCGGGCCGTAGTGTGGAATCCCTGCAATAGACGAAGTGATGACCAAGCCGAAATCACAATACGCGACCTCAAATGCACTTACAAGTAATGAATTCTGACGGGACCGCCGAAACAGCAACGTTATAATCAAGTGAACTGCGCTTACAGGCGAATTTGAATTTGAATTTATTGACAAAGAGCCAATGAAGGCAGGCCAAAGCCTGAAGAGATCATTGGCACGCAAAGACTAACACAGAAGAAAAAAAATGACACACATACACACAAATAAAACAATACCAACAGAAAACGTGTCAAACGGTGAGGTCATGTTAAAAGTGTGCATTTCTGGACAAAAACAGAAATGTCTGTCTAAACAAGCGCAATGACGGACTTTTAGACAGTTTAGGGTGTCCGAAGAGAACTATTTCGACCAATTCAGCTGGATTCAATGCAGCAAACTCAAGAATAGGAAAACACATTTTCCTCGGCGAGAATCTTAGAGACATTTGTAAACAACATTCGGCGTGACGCACAGGTGGAAGG
>Ga0210059_1003644_pt1 | contig 24728 bp, 16 predicted proteins | sample Ectturendosymbi2_FD_188042 | JGI IMG/M metagenome (GOLD analysis project Ga0210059, IMG submission 188042) | Ecteinascidia turbinata endosymbiont from Florida, USA - Sample 2 (SPAdes) (version 2) | ecosystem: Host-associated > Tunicates > Ascidians > Unclassified | place: Key West, Florida...
CTGATGAAGACAGTTGTATCAACCGTCGAAACGTTGGCAAGTTTTTAACGTGTTTTTATGTTTTTAGCGCCAGTAGAGCCTGATTAAATTTGTTTATCGAAGTCCTGGCGTCTCCGAAGCAGAAAGATGTTCAAATTGTAGAAGGTTCGAACTCGCGCACTAACTAATGTACTGTGTAGGACTGCCAATCAGCGGACTCGAAAGAACGTAGATTAAGTAAGGCACGCTCATTCCACAACGAAGTACGCCGATTAGATGATTACCTTAAATGACTTACATGATTACAGTAACTGGATTACACGATCACAATAAAATGTTTCAGGTTCCAGAGCATGCTAGGAGTTCGTGGCGAGCTTTTTGACGTCCCAAAGCGGTCTTTAGGACAAAGTACAAGTAGAGCAATTGTGATGGTTGCTGTTCGTACGTGCATGGTCGTTGCTTGCAGTTCGATTGATTGTTGCAGTTGCCCGGAGCCGTCTTGCTTATCGGTAGAGCGCCTTTCGTTTATTGAGGCGCGAGTAATTACTGTGCTCTGACCGAAGTGTTCTTGCTGCCTCGTATTCAGTTATGTTCCTTGCGTCGTTTGAACTGGCTGCTTCTGTCGTACGAGTATCGTCATGACTATTTTCTAGTTTCTAGTATGCTGAAACTCAGTTCTTTAAAGCCTAGCAAATATACTCACTGGATATTTGCATCGATAGGCCGTTTTGTCACAGACATATCTCGAATAGTCTTGTAACAGGCAAAGACTACATTATCCCAGCAGATAAAATGGAAAGCGGGGAGAATAGCAGCTCATTGAAATGTTCTCTAATCATATTACGAAGAAACCCACGCATGGGCGTCCGCAGGGGGGGCAAACTCATTTGTTCACCTCAGCCCGAGGGACCCCCAGCAGAGGGATTATTGACCACACGCGGCTCTCGACCCGCGAGATATCAATCTCTGCCCACTCATTGTTGCTCTCGTGACTGACGCAACGGACCGTGGTAGTTCGCACATCCTGTGCACTTTAATATTGAGCTGACAGGAAGCTGTTATCGGAACCGTTAAATCACGATCGCATATGCTGTGAGTGAAGTTTTAGCCAAGCTACCTGGCATTGTACCATGAATCTTGTACGTTTGGTTCTATCGCAGCAGCGAGATCATTGGACCCTTTTCCGAAACAACTTTTTCACTCAGTTGGAAGCTTGCGATATTTTTGTTAAAGTACTGTTGCAACCTCTCCGGTGGTGTTGCGTTGATTGTGTAATTCACCACGAACGGGATGTGCGTGAAGAATACACCATTATATACGCAGCGCGAGCAAGCAATAGTAAGAGAGATTGCGAGCATGATCTCTATTGTTGCTTGCTGCCACAGTGCGAAGCTTTGCGCACATGCCGCTCGGGATTCCCGATCGCAACAGTACATTGGAAGATGCGTGGTGCTGCAAAGTAACTACTTTTGTTCGCTAAGTTCAAAAAGTTGAAGCTGATCTTTATTAGCTTTACGGAGTCTAGTTGTTGACACTATGTTCTGGCATCACCCCATGTCGAACTCACCTGAACTCTACGATGCCGCGACCCTCCGATTGGGAAACACTGGGTTGGATGAGCCAGAGTAGTTAATGTGGTTCTTTGCATGCGAAAACGTCAAGACTTTCCTGATTTATTTCTCCAGATTTTTGATCAACAACTGAAGATGGCCGCCAATCCCATCTATGGTTGGTTGAACATCTACGCGTGGTATGACCCTGAGTCGAAGCGCTTACATGTTGACGTAATTAGTGCCGAAAACCTCGTTCCTCGTGATGTGGATCGCCATAGCGATCCGTTTGTCGCGATCAGGTAAATTCAACATGACTGATGACTTAGTGCTGTATCGAAGCAGATCCTAGTTGACCGACTGTGCAGCGGCCAAATTGTCTTTTCCTTTCTTGTATTCAGATCTTTATGCGTTTCACTTATCCATGCGAGGCACTGATTAACCCAAAAAAATTGATTCTTTGCAGACCCTGCTCAGTTTCAACTGAAAACAGTGTTTTTTCTTACCTGTTGATGATCGCACGTTGCTCACTTCCTGATCAGAAATGTGCTGCTTTCTAATTTAAACATATCGTTATTCAGTAGAGTCAGATTTTCTTGTTCGAACAGTCTAGACTACAGCAGAGGTTGGCAAAACATTTTCTACGGAAAGCCACATTGAAAGTTTCATTCCTACCGGGGTCGCATATATTACATTTGTCTTCTTTAGTTACAACTTACTTTTCAAAATATGAATTAATAACTTGATACTGTTTTATTTCTCATTGACACTGTAATACACATAGACATTGTGCTTTACAAAACAACCTGAAATGCTGAATCGATAAAATTACTTTAACATGACGTAGTTTGTCCCACCCCTGGACTACACCAGTAAGTTCCGTCGCCACGGGGACTAAGCCCACCCAAACAAAGCTGCAAGCCCGCAAAATATGAAATGGTAGAAGTCGGTTGAGTTTTTATCAATCCGTATTCTGCTCTGTCCTGCTTTGCAAATTTAACGTAAATCTTCAGAATATTAAGCTCCCCCCATACAAACGCAAATTCCCCCTGTTAAAGACCATCTGGCGACGGACCTGACACCAGTGCTTCCCGAATTCTTTCAAGCTGCGACCATCGTTTCTTGCAGGCTTCGATGGGGCACACTGTTTGTAATAGAGAAGTAACCGGTACAATGTTCGCTTTTAAGCTTCCAACTGAACGTTCGCATAAGCAATCCAACGCCGTAAACTTGTGGTTAAGCAAGACCGGGAAGGCATCTGTTTGCAGTAACAAGATAGCGAGTTAACAGCGGTCATTTTTTAATATGAGGAATCTTGCGCTGCTGATTATACCATTTTGTTTCGATATTTTGGAAATTCGCGGCACACCTTCGGAAGTGTGGTGTCTCATTATTTAGAAAACACTGAAATAGACTAGACTACCTTTTTAAATAAGTTGGAACGAGGAAGCTGCTCAACTTTACTTTTGGAAATGTCAGTAAGTTTAGTCCCAAATCACAATTTTCCAAAAACATTTAAACTTAGCACCCATTTGTTACGTTGCTTAGGAAAACATAAGTACAACCATGCACAAGTTTCGACACATGTTTTTGCAAATTTATGGTGTAAGTGGCGCCGAGAACACCGCCTTATTGTGTAAGCAGGTTCTTTGCATGTTTGACGTTGAAGCCTGTTTTTTAAAATGAAACCAACTTCTTCGCAAGATTTGCTAAGTCTCAAGCATATGCGATGTGAGTTAAAAATCTGACCACATAAGAGAAAACAGTGAGACAGGATTGAAGGAAAAAAGCTATTATAACCACCCAGTTATACACAAACAGGCGAAATGAATACCGGTAAAAAATTTATATTTTGTAAATAAAAACGTGGATTTTTCCAACTATTACACCATTTGTATATGCAAGCACTCGTTTGTTGATTTTCGTGGTTTATTTTAAGAACTGTGTTATCAAAGGAGAATAATCTGAAGATACTGACCAGGGAAAAACAACGTGTCTTTGCGTTCTTGCTTTACAGAGGTAGCCTCGTGTTTTGGTCACCTGCGCAAGTCATGGCGTTGTGCTCTATTCCTCGGAGTTGATGGAATTAGTTGTGACTGACGTTTTGCAGACTCGTCCCGACAACGCTTTTCTCCAAACACAAGCAACATTGTACAGCTGTCGAAAAGAATACAGTGGATCCGGTGTACGAAGGCGCGAGTTTCGATTACGAAGTCGACAAGAACCTAATGGCGCAGGATGGAACTTGCATTATCTTCTCGGTCTTTGATCATGACTTAATAAGTGCGAATGACTTCGAAGGCGAAGCGGTGATCCCCCTAAACATCCTAGAAGGGGTGGCTCCCAAAAAGTGAGTTGTTTGGTAACTTCAGATAATTAAGCGTGTCTGTGATTTTGTTTCCACTCCACCGTTTTTAGCATTAAAGGAAAACAGTCACTGACCGGTAACGAATGTGACACAAGCAGCCCACTTCTCTTCGAGGGGCTGAGGGGAGAACTCCCGGTAACAGGCTTTGAATCCCACCATTTGATGCATTATATAAAACTGAAACGCTAAACGGCAATCACCTTCAACCGAATTTGACCTGGAGTTCTAGGGTGCTTACCAGCCCAAAATTTCCTCAAGAAACAGGCTGGTGATGGGTTTGGACGCAACAAGAGTGTTTACGTCAGCGTTTTTGTCCACTCCAAGTTCAAACAGTAACTTATTTCGACATTTCTTGCCAGCTTTGCTAAAAAGAACAAACGTCAAATCACTCCATTTGAAAAAGATTTGATGACGCCTGTTCAGTGGGCGAAATATTTTCTCCGATAGGATCGTAGTATCTTATTTTTGGCTGTAAAAGGATTCCTTTCGATAGATGGTGAAACATCAATCAGTTGCAACTGTTTGCATTTGCCGAAACCTTCGAGAGTCTGAGATAGACTTTTGTGCGGATTTGGCAAAATCCTATGATATGCTACATCAGCCTTTTTACATATTTCGTGCTTAATCCAATTACCAGTGCACACATAACACTTTTACAGGGTAGACAGCAGACAGAAGAAAGTTGACCGGAGCTTTCGACTGGCATTAACGCAACCAACGCCTTGGAGAAAACGATCGGCAGATGAGACTAGGCGACCGGTACGTCTCCAGCAGTACATGCAATCAAACTGTTTTTATCCTGAAAGCAAGGAGATATAAAGTTCTTTCGGCACTGAGCAAAAAGCAATATCGAACATAATCATAAAAGCTTTGTGGGCAGCTTACTTACAAAAAAAATTTTTTGTAAACAATGAAAGGAATCTGACTTTTTCCTTCTGCCGCGCAAATGCCAGATTTTCCAAGTTTTTACTTTAACAAAGTCTAGTTGAATTTGTTTTTTTCATAAAAGTAAAGGCGTCTTCCAAAAAAATGTTTTTCTTTGTAAGGAGGGGAATACGTTACAGCAGGGCATGTCGCCTCCACGTTACAAACGAAACGAAAACCTTTCTTTCCGGGCAAAATGTTCCCTTTGTGATTGAACGAGCCCTGTTTCGCAAGGTGGGAAGATAAGGTTCCGTATTGACATGAGTTCAAAGTTGCTTTCACAGCAAAAAAGCAAACTTCTTTTGATATCGGCAACCGGCAGTAGTTTTCATTTTTTTGCTTGAATTCAGGTGCGTTTGTCCCCGAGCGACCAACCTATTCAACCTGAGAACGTTCCTCTGTCGTTTTCAAGTATTGCGTTGAATGATGACGGGCTCAACTACCAGTCGTCGTTGGACGTCAGCCCGCTGCTGGTGATCGACAGCAGGTCGACATACGACAAAGACGCCGATGAGTTTTGTCGCAACCGCAGAAAGCTGGAAGTTTCGATCAAAATGTAGAACGACATGCAACCCGACAAGCTTTTCTCGCAGGAAGCGACGTCAAACCATGCGCTGCCTTCATTTAAGGTTCAGCGAAACACTGAAAATCCATCATCAATCATTCAGTGTATGAGTGGGGTTGATCTCATTAAAACACTTGTTTTTTTCCTGCACTATCATTACAAACCTCCTGTGATGCCGTCAATACTGTCAAATGTCCTGGAAGTGCTTTCTTTTCACTCTTTGAGTTACATTGCGTGTTTGCATTTTTCGTTATTGGCTGCACTGATTGCTTAACAATAGTGTCAGTTCAACAATATGATTCCACCCGCACATTTGATGCAGAGACTTTTTGGAAATGGTCTTTGCTCACCGCTGGCACCCGACGTGTTAGCTTGGTATGAATCAAAGTTTTCGCTGACAACTAGGTAGGCGCTGTGACTTGGTAAACCCTTACCCGGGCATATACAAAGGGCTCAATCGAAATGATAGATAGCCATTCACTCCCCAGCTACACCTGGTTGCGAAAAGACCCTGTTTATTTCTGGAACTCGTTCACAACTTTCTGACCACAGTCATGTAATTGTTTGTCATATTTTGCTGTTATTCCCAGTGAGCTATATACCGTGATGTAAGCACAACTGCGTTGTGATGTGCACGTTCGCCGGACCTCATTTTCTTTGCTGATGAAACTAACATTCTAGTGTAACGGTGAAAAATTTTCGGCTTATGCTAATGTTTTGGTAGATTTCAAAAATGCTTCTTGATTTCTTCGCGGTGTTGTACTACTATCCTCGTAAAAATGCATAAACTCCGAAACCTTAATAATTATAATAGCTTATGCAGTGATGGCCTGATGCCATAATAATTCCCAGGTAGATATATGTGAATCCTGCGGCTGTTTGCCGTCGTGACCCTGTGTAACCTTGCCGTTGTGACCCTGTGTAACCTTGTGATTTTCGAAACTACCTCTTCTTCAGAACATTTTCTACTTAACAAAGAATCACATGAGCAACAATGTGGAAAATATATTGGTGAAAAAGGCAGCTACTACTGCCTAAAGTTGTTAGGCCGCTAACATGCATTAATAGGGTGTTGGCACTCAAAACTATTCGGGAGACACCTCACGTCTTTATAGCCATTAATGTTTAGAAGTGAAGGTTATTTGCAACATTTTCTCAAGTCACGCATAGATTATCGTTTTCAGCTATTGTTGCGATACGACCATTTCGAAAATACTATGAATTAGTTGCGACACACGAAAACAGCCAGGCGACTCTAGTACGCAGTGGTGTGTTTAAGGAGAGGCGAGCGAGGGGGGGCCCCTCTTGAGGTGTTACGCGCGTAAATTTTCCTTATTTTTGGTGAAAAACGTATTATCCATTCATATAATGTACTACAAAGCATATCACTACTCTGCTTTCAAAGGGGCCCAGAACAGCAACTGCGATTTAGGGGCAATCTGCTTCCAAAGGGCCCCCAAAAGAAACTAATGTGCAGGTGCTCTGTTTTCAAAGGGACTCCCAATAATGTGTATGTGTAAGTACCTAGTTTTCAAATGGGCCCACAACAGCAACTTTTATGTGCGAGTTCTCTGCGTTCAACAGAGCGTCACCACCATCTCCAATGCGCAAATGAAGAAAATCGTCAAACCAATCTCTATATCTAAAACAATTGTGAGTTAAAATTTATGGACCCTATCAAATAAGAGCAAATATTCACACAAAGATAAAATGATGATTTTTAGAGATTGAAGTAGGCCTATTTGGCTTATTTATAGTTTTTGATAGTTTTCACAGTTTAATAAAGTATCCCAAAATAAGGAAAAAGGAAGAAAGAATCATAAGCAAGACAACATTTATGCTTCTTATCAGGCAGCAGAAATAGCATTTTTTTAGTATTATGAGTACTAACTTTTCTTCAGATATTTCAGGTGTTTTGATTTGAATTTAGCCCATACTTGAGGTTTCAGATTATTTAAAGCTCGACTAGTAAATTGTTGGTTTGAAGTAGACTTGCTAGGTGATGTTAAAGTTTTTTTCCAGCTCTTAGCCGGTATAACTTGAACCATTTTTTTTTCAGCACAGGTTTAATCAATTCTGTAAGCTACTTGCTGCAGTAGAAATGTTTGCGAAAAGGTATATGATCTTTTATTTCCTGCTTGTGCACATTTTTCAAACAACTAGTGTCAGTGCAAAATGAGGGCAGCCTTGACTCATCTAGCCTCAAAGCAAGTCTCAGGTTGGATGCTTTTGTATGTTATGTTCTTGTAGTTAAAAGGATTAAATTTAAAACAAATTTAGTGTTTTAAAATCTAGGTTTTTGTTTATGGTTTCATGGATTCCCATAAAGACATGACTGAACCAATTCAGGATACCAACTACCAAGCATTTTTCCAAACGGGAAAGGTGGGAAACTTCGTAGTTTATTCATGGTGAATGCAGAGAAATGGGGCGCGAAAATAAAGTGGGGGCGATGCCAACTTGCTATTGCCTAACTTTTATGTGTTGCCAGCCGTGTCTTCCCAACTTTTAGTGTTTTTAAAGTTGTGTATCATTAACACCCTTTTGCATTTTTTCATTTTGCTATGTCAGTCATGTCGTAGTGTCAGGAACAAATCCTTGGGTGGCCGTATCTTAGGCTTGACCAAAAGTTCTCATCACGGTTGGCTGAGTATGACGTCATCAGAGGGCTCCCCAACCCTAAATCCAACACTGCTCGTGCGCTAGGCTTTAAGCAACAAAACACAGCCACCATATGCAGAAACAAAGGAGCGATGAGTCCGGTAGTAACGACAACAACAGTTCACAGCAATCACTAGGAACGGCGCGTTCGAACCTTGCTGCGATATATGCACGCCATCTGCCCCGAGATGTGGCAGCAATCAGCGCTTCAACGAACAAGCAACCAGGGCCGCGAGGCAGCAACACACGAATCTCCTCAATCTTCCCCCATTCAAATCACGTGTCATTAAAACCACAACGGTCATGGGGTGTACGTCTGCGGGTAGACCGGCGCGGCGCGGCAAAGCCGGTACACTGTCAGCTTTCTCCAGAACAGAGTCCTCGTCCACTTCTTCATCTCGTACGCCGTCGACAACTTCGTCTACTGCTACACCTCGAACGTCATCGTCGGTTTCCGGCCTGGCGGAGTCAGTGTCAGGTGAGTCCAAGTTTTCGTCGTGAGAGGGAGGGTACGGAGCCAGATCGGAAGTCGATACAGTGCTTTCCCTGCCGTCCGGTAAACACACAACAGAATACGTGGGGTTCCCTTCGGCAAGTTCCACTGGATCGCAAAAGGGGTCGTCCTTATTTCGCCCATGTCGACGCAGCAACACCGTTCTGGGCGTCAACAGCCATGAAGGTCGTGCCATAACATCCATGGATCTCCGAGGAAAGCGAAACAGTCTCTCGTGGAAAGTTCCATTAGTAGGCAAGCGATCGGACGGCGTGAAGAGCCTCGGCCAACACCTCCTCCCATATATCCTCAAGAAGACCACGTCCGTGCAACAATGGAATAGTTCGCCAAAAGGTTTCATTGACCCGTTCGCACTAGTTACGCGATTACTTTCGAGTTGGGCACAGTGGATACTCCTTAAAATGAACTCTCGAGAAAGTATTACACTAATTTTCTGTTGAAAAGCAGGCTCTTGCCGTATGATAATAATCTAAATACCAGCTTTTACCAGGCTTGTCCATTGGCCGCTTCTTCTGTCCCATCCCATGGCAACTTGCGACTGTTCCAATACGAAGTACATCATAGCATGTGCATATCTAATGTCAATTCTGTACAGAGCTAGGGCTGAAGCATCCCAAAATTTCTCATAAAGTGGGCCAACCAATCAAAGTTGGTTGAGCCTTTTGTTTGTTAAAAGCCCTTACAACCCGATTTTGGGGACCTGATCTCCTGACACTAGACCTGTGTATGTAGCCTAATAGGCTACAGTGCCGTGGGCAGCGGCGATCCCAGAGGGCAGTTGCGCGTTCAGACGTCTTCTTTTGATACAATGCACTCCTTTTTGCTGATAGAAACAGAAACAGGGTTTAATGACACTTCTTTCAAACAGTTCTTCCCAACCGATGTGCCGCGGCACACCAGGTTTACATGAGAAAATCCCAGATGTTCCACAAAATTTTCAAAAGTTGGAATGACTTCGTTTCACATGTATTGTACACGGCGACTGGTCCAGTAACGACCTTTCTTTTAAGTACGTTTCAGTCATTAGCTTTAATGTGCCGCATGAAGAAAACTAAGATGAATGTGTGCCGTGACCAAAACAAGGTTGGGAACCACTGGTCTAAATGCTTTTTCACCTATTAGAACAACATAATTTACGAGCGGTGTAATGCCTAGTGAGTCTCTGTTACCGAATAGTACAAGAGCTTCAAACCTTTTTTACTGCACCCCTAAAAAATTTTGTTCCGACCTCGCACCACCTGCAACGTATAATTAAGAACTATAGCTTTCAAACGTTATATGTAAAGAAAATCAAATATATGAACAAGAAAGGATAACACAGATCAATATTTGAATATACTCTAACAACGGCGGTTCAACCGGGGGCGTGCCTCCCCAGGGAGTGTCAAAAACTTTCCAGGGGCGTGAGCCCTTCGTCGCTGTACAATATAAAGTTTAATCAATACATTTAACAATAAACACATTGGCTTTTTTTAAAACTTACTAAGGACAATTACTTAAGGGAGACGTAGTAGAAAAAAGTTTTTAAGAACCACTGCTCTACAAAAATAATCACTTGCCTTAAATATGTATAAAATGCTAAAATCAAAAGGTGACTTCCAAAAGTTTGCTAATGTCTTTCAGTTCAATGACTTCTTTGTCCCTGTTTCTTGCGAATGAGTTTTTCAAAACGTGGAACTGTTGCTGATAGCAGCACGACATGTATGTCTGCCGGTGCGTTCAAGCGATTTCGACATTTCCTCTTCATGCAGAAATGTCTCAAGTTTTTCTTTGCCTGTCATTGAACGAACACAAATTTCACCTAATCGCGTCGGCTATTTTCGTACATGTTTATCATCTAACTGAGGGGAGATGGCTTCCGTGCCTCTCCACACTTGTGTGGCTTTACTGAAGCAGGTACCGCATTCATGCCATTGTCAGGAATTTGGAAATGCCTGGTTGTTACAGCTTCACTTGAGTCTAAGCGCGCGGGGCTGCGACATGGGCACCTCACGCTTTGCCTTCGCTACATCTCTGCTTGAGTAGTGTGGTCCGCAGTCTGGAAATTCGTCACGGAAAAATTCATTGCTGGCCAACTCTGCAGACAGAATTAAAGCACGTACGCCAGGTGCGGCTCGATTGGGTGGAGATGAGCTTTCTTATCCGAACAGCGTTAACAATGGAGTCGAGCTCCTTTCTGAACAACGTTAACTCCACGTCGTGTTGTTAGCACTACATATGCGTCAGTTGTTCTTTGTATGCGGGTGTGAAGACATTCAAGAAACGTTTTCATTTTTCTAATTCGGTGTAGTCCAACTACAGGCGCGCGGATCACATGTGCCCCAAGATGGTTCAGGCCAACGAGCTTCCTCAGCATCGTTTATGGTATGTTACAGAGGGTAATTTTTGGTGGAACAAGCATAACATCTTTTCATAAAAATACAAAATTAACAGCATTAGACCAGATTCTGGAAATAAGCCAGCAAAGATAGGCTTCCCAAACTGAAAGATTTCGCACAAAATAAGCGCTCGATGTTTTGAGCGTAGTTTCTGCCATTAAGCAAGTCAGACTTAACACAGAATTTGAGTTGCAAACGAAACACTATACACAATAGTATCCGACTTGCTACAACTAACATACTGGGTTTGATATAGGAACGATAGTGTCAGAGAAGCCTCGACCACAAACATCCCGCAGATAAAGATTTGTAACAATTTTCTATTAGCGGTTGTGTAATAATTTCAATGACGCACTCACTAATCTTCCCTTTTTAATTCTAAATCTTGTGAATCTGTTGTTTTTCCACATCATTTTGTGAGAAAAGGCCCTAAGTTTTCACGTTTTTGTGAAATGTCCCCCCGCAGGTCAAATCGATACACCATTTTGGTCTTGTAAATTGCAGCACTTCGATTAAAGCGGCTATACGAGGATGAAGCATTAAAAATCGATTGCTTGTTCACCCTGCTGAATATTCCGAAGACTTTTTTCGCGCGCCGAAGGTCACTTCTCCGAGCTCGTATTCGTTCGATGCAAAACGAAAGACTATATTACCTGCCACGAATTTCGATGGTAATGCTTCATGCAGTTGCTTGTCTTAATGTGCTCATACTCAACTTTATGCCTTTCTCAGAGCGATCCCAGCAACATCAGCCCTAAAATTCCACGTCACTGTTACTTTACTTTGGTTGACTTGAATACAACCTACATCTCATCTCACAAGCAACAAGTAGCCTGGACTTGGAACCAACCGCTGTTCAAAACCTGGTTTGTTTCAGCTTAAGGCAGCATTCTCAGAACCAAAAGATTGCGCTCTCAAAGCCATTTGTAGGAAGGAAACCATTTCTCAATCGAAGCTGACACCTGAGACGGGTGCAAGTCACGAATATTCCAGTCGTTGCAACTGCAAGACAGTTGAAAGTCAAGACAGTTGAAATTTGCTTCGAATCGCAAGTCCGAGGCGAGCTTCTTGCCGCCAAATCGTCCACTTTTCATTATTCGGGTCTATCAAGAGCGGGGGAGGTACTTAGCAACCTGGACCAAAGCATCCGAGAAATCGGATGGAAATTGCGGAATTTTTTTCTCGAATAACAACGTGCAACAAAAGACAAGGTCGTACACTTTATCGTGAGTTGAAAAGCATCAATTCACTTCATTTCGCAAATCACCGAATTTCTTTCCAACTGCATCACACAAAACCCACCTCCTGGAAGTGTGGCGGCCACTCCCTTTTCCATGTGCCTACCCCTCTCCCCGGTAACTCCAAGTCATCCAAAAACACGTCGGCGTTGTCTGATTCGTGACAACCCTGGCGGGCATTGAGATCTAAAACTTGCTTCACATTCGCTTGTACCTGCTGGTCGCATGCCCACCAAGTAGCCAGCATCAGCATCAGCATGATGAGCGTGAAATTTCTATTAAGCGGCAGTGATTCTTAAGCAACGTCAGAAAAAAAGTGATGCATTCGGCGAAAAAAACAATGGATCGTCTGAAAAATACGTTAAAAATGTGAACCGCGCGAAAACTTTGTGTTTGTCAGAAAATGCCAACCTTGATGTACAAAAATTTGCAGTGAGGCAGTGAATTACGCAAAATTTCTAATTTGCACCGCTCCAACTGCAAGTGGCTAAAAAGCAAAACAACATATAAGCAGCATCACTGGGCCTGGGTAAGCAAGACAGGCAAATATCCGCAGAGTCACACAATTAAGTTTACACGAAAAGTAACGAAAGTCACCGTACTGGTTTGAAACACATGTGAAGTTTTCATCAGCTTGCAAGCTTCACCAGAACGCTTAAATTGCAGGTGTTTCTTTACATTTTAAGTTCTTTTACAAGCTATTGTAAATATGCTGCGCGGGAGCTGAACGAAGTTTCAACCGGTTGAAATGCTTTCACAGTTTCGACGAGGTTCGTAAGCTGGATGACGCATTGCAACGAGATGGTTGAACGCTCAGTGATCATGAAAGAAAGATAGTTATAGAAAAAGCAGCAGCAGAATTTGCCAGCAAGGGAGATGTTGCATGTGAACGAACGACTGCGCAAAAATCGTCTTGGTCAGTTGCACCATCAAGCGAACAACGCCGCACAAAGGTGATGGTGGTTTTGACGCAGAAAAGTGCGTCACAAACGGTTACGGATTGGCAGTTGGTAAAAAAGTTTACAGGAATGCACAGGTGTTGACGATGTCGAAATATTCAAAGGAATCAAATGTCATGTTGTCAAACGCAGAATCATCTCCATAGACTCGAGGTAGCCAACGAGTTTCGCGCACGGCTCGTATTCCACCAGAGTGCGCACGCAGCCAACCATGACGAGCTTGTGCTTGGCCCTGGTGATGGCGACGTTCAAACGCCGCCAGTCGTTGAGCAGTTCTCCTTTCTGCAAAGACAAGCAATGAATAAAAGACCACGGTTTTGGAAAAAGCGTTTTTAACCGCTTTCAAACAATCTCAACTAATATACCAACACGACAGAACTCCACTGATTGGCTTTCCGTAGTTGAAAACCACCGATGGATTTTCCTGGCACACTCGGTTTGGGATTAGAAGGCTTTTCTGGAGAGTGTGGAGACCAAAAAGCCCATTGCTGGGAACGCCTCTTACCGTCGCAGTGCTTGGTATCGAACGGCAGCAGACCAGCAGCGCGCAACAGCAGTCAGTGCAAGAACGTCATCCCACTAGCTTTGACAAGCCAACTAACAAAGCAGCGTTTCCTGGCAACGGCACCGTCCTCGACATGGTTGAATAAGCAATTCACTCTTATAAAAGTGACATATTTGCGGTAGCTCAGGTTCGATGGCATCTACCAGAAAATTGCTTTGCGCAATGTGACTTTTGAAGTTAAATTACCAACAAACTGAATGCTGATGGGAATAAAAAAGAATCAAACCTACCAGCCTAGGTTATAAAAGAATCGTTATGTCCCTGTTCAACATAAGCAAGACATCGACAGCTCATTGTCTAATAATTTGCATTAAATACATAATGCTCATTTTCACTTGGACTGCTCAACTGTTCGGCCAACCACCAAAGTTTATCAACCAAAAGACTTTTCCATTCATTGTTAATCTGCTGTAATTTAGGCGAAGCTAAATAGCAAACAATTTGAGTAATGCATGCGTTCTTTACGAACCACATACAGTTTGTCATTTTGTTACCTTAGGCTAACATTTATCGCAGTGCAAATGTTCACTACGCTCAGTGGCCGGCAGAAGCTGCCTGTGAGTTTGCAACAAAGTAGGGGCTCCATGCCGTCCTCAGTCGCTGTTGCTCTAGCGCAGCGCTTCTCAGCCCCTGGGTCACGACACAAAACTGGGTCACCGTTTGGTTTTTTGTGCATCACCGCAATTTTATTATTCATTTTCTCATAAATTTGACGAAGTCCTATTGACACTCAGCACTCTCTGGTATAACTTTTTGTCTGATGCGAGAAGTCTTGTAAGAGCCAAGTGCAACAAGCCCGCTGAAGACTCACGGACTGCGGTAACAACGCAGCTAAAACTTGTTTTCCATTTTGGAGGTTTTTTAGGATCTTGTGTCAGTTCTTCATATTGCATTTCTATTTTGATCACTGCCTTTTCTTTTCAGGCTTCCGTCAAGCATTTAAGCATGAAATTTAGAACAGAAACAAACCCAGGTTTGCACGGACACACGGAAACTCGAGAACCGTGCTAGTGAATAAAGCGACTGTGTTTTTGATTACCTGAACACGATTGGGCAGTTCTCGCGCACACAAGGAATTACGGAAGTATAGCATGGTGGATAATACTCGTTAATGGAGGTACGCTGGCCCTTTACCCGGCTCGTAAACAATGCAGTCCAACGGGTTGTAAAGCATTGTTTAGAGAGCGTCTTTTAATCTCTGTTATTGCACCAAAAAGGAACGTATCAGCATCAAAGGGGCGCCACAGACGTTTGGGGGGTCAGTTGCCTCCAACTGCCCTCCCCCACGGATGCGCCAGTGAGCCCTTACATTGTACCCACCTTCTCTCCGAGCTTTCCTTTCTTACATCGCACAAACGACAACAAGATGACGCTCTTGTCTCGGCCTTGGTATGTGTCAACAGTATTTATCTCAAGGCCGTCGACAGATTCTGCAAAGAAGCAGCGTTTCACTTCTGCAAAGAAGCAGTGTTTCGCTTGACATTTTTTGGTAATGTCGTCACCGCCAACGTGTGGAATGCTTCGAGCGGAGCCCGACAAGTTAAAGGTCAACTGAGGTGTTGTTCAGACAAGAAACAAATAACATGAAAATTGAAGTCGCTCAGACTGTGACAATGACCAACACTGACATCAATAATTTTAATCAAATCGAGAATCAAACTTGCGGCTGCGGCCAATGGAAGATACACTGGATCTATCAAGGATGTTGTCAACGGAATAAAATCGTTTATTTCAGATGCTTTCGTAGCTTAGTAGCACAGGCACAGTCTTTGTCAGCGAATAGGGAAGCGAAATGTATGTTTTCAAATCTTTTCACTTCCAAACAAACACCGACTATCGGATTTGCAAGCTGATACACCAGCGAAGCACAAGATTCACTTTAAGATCGTCCTGGTCGCGCACAGATATAAAACAGTAAACAGAAACAAAAAAATAAACATAGAAAAAAAATACAATTTATGAAAAAAGAGTAGTCTCATCCGCGTTTTATTCGATGTCCGCTTCACATTCAACAAAAAAATCAACCATTTCCTGATTGGCAACATTCAAAGTATGACGGTGGTATTCAAACCTTGAATGATCAGGTTTATCCCAAATCCCGGCAACGAAACAATTCCCAGCTTATTAGACAACCTTTGATGATATCTTCAAGTGAACTTACAGCACCAACACTAAATCGCGATACGCCTTTTTACTACTTTCTGTCAGCACGCTGATAACAAATGCGAATTTACACAAAGAACACAGTTCGCTAACGTTTGATCCCTGCCCTGTCAATCAGGATCATAGGTCCGAGCAAGTATGCAAAACGTGTAAGGAGGTCAATCACAATCTTACGCTCCAGCTGCTGGACCTGACTCTCAATCGTCTTCAGTTGTTTGCGGAATGGAGCGATGATTCCGATCTGAGACGCTTGGCATCCGGCCTGCATGACACACAAACCTTGTGAACAGAGGTTTATGGCAGGCAAGTGCATCAGTGAACATCATAAACTGCTTTCTGGGTAAGGACACGAGCCGATCAAGTTGCGTACTCTTTTAAGAACCATCACTCCTTCGTTCAACATAGGATTTCCCCGAGGTTGATACCCGTAAGTAGGCTCGGTCCAGAGCAGTGTTCCCTCAAAGAAAATTTCACACTGCTCAAATGTTTGTTTTAGCGCGCATGCAATTGCACAGCCGTGTAGACACACAAACAGTAAAGCGTTTCAATCGGTAAGAGTGCTACGAGATATCAATAAGATATTAAATTTGGAAAGTTGCAAATGCCCGAGAATTAGGTTTCACTGCGCAACTAGTCTGTTGGTGCTGCGCAGCTGCGCACCTTAGTGGGAAAATCGGTCTAGAGCAGTGGTTCTCAACCAGGTGTCCATGAGGTGAAGCGTTCTACAAGGGTCCGAAGGAAACTTCGAATTTGAAGGTTGATGTTACATCGAGTGGGTAAAACTTCGTGAAGTTTTTCCAATTTTCCCCGGTTTCCCTCAGTTTTTCCGTAAATGTTTTGCCATTTTTACCCGGGTAAAACTTACGTGGATAAACCTCCTTGGCCAACCCTGCATCGCAATATATTTATTATGCTTTATATCATTACTCATCCTTCACTTGCCAAACGTTGTATCTGCTGCAATTGTTTGGCTGGAACTGACACAGTGTATCAGTACCTTCTTTGTTATGTCATAATTTAATAAGGGGATTGTCATAGTTCGAAAACTACGCTGTTTATGGATCCAAGACACAGCAGCAGCACGGGCTGTTTTAAGCTAAGTAACGATTTTGCTTCATTCTTAGACCCAATTTAGTTAACGCAGATTAATAGTTTGGCAGTCAAGCTAAATGCGGTGTTTATCGTGTTTGTGCAGAAGTATTTTTCCTTTCAGTTTAGTGCAACCAACTCATCCTATACGGCAACACTGTGTGTACTTCTTTCCTTTGTTTCCACACACCGTTGTCATGCTGGATATTTACACCACAGTACACATCAAATTTGAACTATTGAAATAAACTTGAAAACGTAACGACGAATTGACAGATTTGCCCATGAGTTGCGATAATAGACAGCTCACTAGCAGCAAGTGGAAAGGCTTTGGACTAAATGACGTTTCGTGTATAAACAAATTGGTTTTCAGATTAATCTCACGCCATGAACCTTCGAGTTTTGTTTCTTAAAAAATAAACAAACTATGCGAGCAGCGTTCTGAGCGAGGGACAATTGCCGACGAGTTATTCCACAAACTGGGAATTCCGCAGGGGTGTAGTAGGAACGGCATTCCCACACCTTTTTGCACTATAGTAACGTTACTTGAAGATTTATATTTTTCTGAGCAATATTTTGTGTTAGAGTTCGGCTTTAACCTAAATCAGGGGTGTAGTGGGGTGGGAACGCGTGGGAATAGCGTTTTAGCGCTACACCCCTGGAATCCCCTATCCCTAAATTGGTGCCGTAGCGATCCATCATCCTCTGCATAGTTGCAGCAACACCTTGAAGACTTTATACATTACAAAGAAAACACTCACTGATAAAAACGGTCTAAGATCCAATTTCACCGTTATCACTGCAAACCGACAACACTATTCACCTCAACAAGCATTCCGGCAAGACGCGCGAGTATCTTCGCTTCAAAATCGTTTTGAAATCCTCCCTCAACCTCTTCTTCGTATTCATCCACCTGACAAGACACAGAGCACAGACGTTTCACGCAAATTTTGCCAGCGCGACGCTGTGGCGCCGCCAAGCGATGTCCATCGAGTCCAGCATCACACGCACCATGAACACCACAAACATTAAAAACGTCGCATCACACGCAAAATGAACACCACAAACACGAAAATCGTCGCATCACACGCACAATGAACACCACGAACATGAAAAACGTCTCATCAGCAACCAACGAACAAAAGAGAGACGAACAAGATGTCAACGTAGTTTGATACTAGTTTCTGCAAAACTAATACTGGTCATGACAAGAGCTTCGCGAGCGGCATTTGTTTTGATCTGTCCAGACCGTACCATCCTACAACGGGAATAACTCTGAACTTCATTGCGTGGCCTTTTTGTAGAACAGACGGCTGTTTCACCTTTGATGTGTCCAAAAACATGACGCTTGTTTCTGGATGTAGTGACTTCACCAGCCACTCGTCGTTTGGATTTTGCTTCAAATTCGTCAGGACCTCAGAAAAGCTTCCCAGCGTGACTGTTGCTGTGGCAACAGACTCGTGAGCGCATTCCAACCTGCCCTCGTACGTCAGAAAGTTGCTAACCTCCATAATAGTACTGCAACGATATATTAAAAGTGGAGCCTGTAGGTTGCTCGGACAATCAACACGACAAACATGACAATAGCACAAAATCGATCTGATTAATCAAAAAGTTCCAAACCAAATTTCGCACGAGTTGAGATTAGGAATTGCTTTTGCTAGGTTTTGAAAGCTGGATGGGAGCTGACGCAAGCCGTGTAATAAAGATCAAGCCAAACTACTGAAGAGCAACTAGCATTTTATGGCAGCTTTTCAAAAACCTAAATTATTTTCTACTTGTTATAAAAACACAGCATTTGAACAGGTCGTTGCTGGGTTACATAAACAAATGTCACTTAATTTCAAGGTGGGTTTTAACCAAGCTTACGTTTAAGTGAATTCCAAATAAAAAAACTGTATTTTATACACTATGTCAGACGAAGCCCGTACAACAGGTATAAAAATTATGCACGAGTGTGCGTTTGCAAGATGCTAAAGAAAACGTGGAATCAAAGCAATTCATTCCGAAGAAAATCTACAAAACTTCGCCAAGTCCGCTGCGGGATTTTCATACCGATTCATTCTGTACTGCATTGTCAGTTCACATAGAGCGGACTGATGGCAAGTGAGGCGGCGGAACAAGCTTTCATCAGCTCCCATTGTTCTGTGAAAGCAAAAGCAGCGCGATCAGTTTTTCATGGAACTGGATGGGGGGGAATTTGCATAAGCTGGCGGAAATCTCCACGTGGGGAGTGCTTCGCCACTGCCTTTGTATTCTTGCAGTGTTTAACAGTTGGAAGCAAAACTAGGCGCAGTTCAATCTCAGTCGCCTATTACAGGAAAACAAAACGCCGCGAGTCAGCAGCAAAGCTCCAGTTTTTTAAATAAAGGCATAAGAGAGAACATCATTCATGCTATTTTCAAACAAGAGAAAGAAGCTCTGTACTCAACATGGCAGCAGTAGCCACTGCTTGCTATGCCAGCGGAAGACTTGCCTCGCCTCGTTGCTGACCACTAGCGGTGGCAGTTGTTTGTGATCGCCGACCAAAACGAACCGCTTGGCGTGCACGAGAGGCGACAGGCAAGCAGGCTGCGCAATCTGCGAGGCTTCGTCGACGATGCAGACGTCGAACATGGGACGTTTTTGGCCGGGTACCATGAAGAAGGGATGGGAAAACACGGCCAAGCAAGTGCACCCGACAACTCTCTGTAGTTTTGTGCAACACAAAAACGGAAACCATAAAATTTTCACAAAATAATACCCATAAAAACGTCAAACGACCTCCTGAAACACTTCGCACGTTTCGTGGTTACGTACTGCAGCACATGGTATATACAAACAGCTTGGTAATGCTTTCAGAGAAACGAGTCTTTCATTTGTCGACTTCAGTTTTCAGTAAATTAAGAACACAAAAGCGTTTGCACCAACCACCAAACGAACAGGACTTTTGCGCTTTACTCGTGTTCTGTAAGAAACGACAGTAAAAAAATCCACAAAATCCTTTTTTGTCATTTTACGAAACGATCTTTTATCGGTCGAGCAGACGACGTATGCACTAGTAACGTTTCATCCTAAAAACGGCGGCGGGTTGAAACAACTGGTATTGTGACGTCCGCCCAAAAACGATAAAAAACACATTCACCGCTTGATCGTAAAGTTCCTTTAACTGCGACGGTTCTTTGAAATCACGTGACAAGTGCCCGTCTGTGAAAGGTATGACGTCAGGGTGGATTGAAGACGGACGACCGAGGCGCAAGAAGTTGACCTGTGAACAGGAACTTGTCCTGAAACCTGTTTTTTTTTCGGTCATAGACCAAAGTGATTTGAAACAACCGAAAAAAATTAAGTCATTTCGGTCAGAATGTCTGAAAATATCGGCGAATGAACAACACTGTAACGGCGAGTTTTCATACAACTTTGAGGCAAATGACCGAAATGTTTCAGTGATCAAAATGTCTCAGCAAAAATTGACCGAAATGTTTCAGCGAAAAAAAAAACAGCCTGGAACTGACGAAAGCAAAGCATCGCAAAACAAGCTCGGTGTCGTCCAGTGTATGAAAACCTGGACCGACTTCATCAAACAATAGCCCGGGGTTGGCGGCAGCTCAGCGGCAGGGTGTCCGCCTTTCAATACCAATCTGTGATGAGGTGAGAGATAGAAATACAAGCTCAGTCCCACAGTGACGTTGTGCTTGAAAGGACATGTGGGAAATTATACGCATCCAGCACGTCAGCGCACATTTTGAGCCCAGCCAACGAGCGCCTTCGCAAGTCAACATTCAACGTCGCAGAGATTCTCAGTGTATCTATCTTTATTCACTATTTTACATCTCGTTCGACAAGTTAAAGCTGATGTCATCACTTGCTATGCTCGACTGACCACGGCAAACTTGGTGCAGAAAATTTGCTGGGGTACTGCAGACGATAAAAAGATCAAGGGTGAGAAACGACATCTTTCTTGTTATTGGTTTCGCCGCAGGAACGAAAAACAGTCGAAAAAGACCCTGTCGTCGGCTCGCTACACATTCGTTAAAATTTCAAAACCGCACATATTTCATTTAGCAGCGTACATGCGAACACATAAGCTGTAAGTTTCTGTATCTCACAATGTTTCACACTTTCGTACACACACACACCCGCCAATCATCACTTTTTGTGCAGATGCTCACAAAACCCTGCAGATGAGAAGCGTCATTGCAGAGATTAAAGGCTGCGTGTTTTTTTCAGAGTCTGCTTTCAACGGCAGTAAAGAAAAGCACTAGGAAAGCACCACAGAACTTCAAATTCCAACCACTTCGACCAGCACAGGACCACTGCAACGCACATCACCTTGTATCGGATCAGCTTGAGCAGCAGGTTGTCTACGGCCGAATGTGTGTATGACGATACGAGGACCCTCAAGCCGCACAAGAGCAGTATCCTGATCATTGCGACGATCGTCGTCGTCTTGCCGCTGCCAGGCATGCCTGGAAGATCAAACGTGCTTCTTATTTAACCGCGTCATTTGCGGTGGACCGAAAGGGATACGCGATGAAACGTCACGTCCCGTCACGTGATTTGCATGCAAAGGCGTTTTTTTGCAACGACTCGGGATTTTCCACTTTAAGGCAAGGCGCTAAACCAGCCTTGACCAACCCAATAGCTCCTAAACCTGGCGTGACGTTAAGTGTTGTTGGTGCCACTAGGCCCTAGTGGTAGGGGGGAACCAGTGACTAGGGCAGCTATGTCCAACCAAAATCGCTTACTGAGCCAAAAATTTTGTCTCTATCTTGACCAGGGCCGCACATTGAGTGACATATTATTGAGGGCGGCACATTGAATGGCTTACTTTGATCTTAGCAAACTAAATTTAACTGAAGACAATGTACTGAAAGCGTTCGAATCCTAACGACAATGGTAACAGACGTGATAAAATGGCACCGAAGACCACTTGCATCAAAAATGTCAAGTTCAAGATAAAAAAAATAAGGACAAGTTGTCAGTATGCAGGATACTTTTACTACAGCGAAAACCTAACCTGGACCGCACAAAACCTTCGACAGGGCCGCGGGTTGGACATAGCAGCGCTAAACCAAGCTTAGTCTTGTTTGGTCTGTAATAACCTCGTTTTTTTGCAAATACACGCATAGTTTTAGCTTTACATAGATCTACATCACGTCCAACAACAACAGCAAAAGCGTTCCGTTCAGCTGAAAAAAAAAACTCATGCGCATGTCTTTTTTCTACATTACTCAGTTGCATCGTAACTGCAGCGACCAACTGTTGCATTGTAACTGCAGCGACTAACTGTTGCATCGTAACCGCAGGGACTAACTGTTGCATCGTAACTGCAGAGACTAACTGTTGCATCGTAACTGCAGCGACTAACTGATGCAGTTGCAGCAGAATCTTTGTTTGCGATTTGCGTCGATACACAATCCTGGCATTGGACAAAATAAAGCAACAGACAGCGGGGGAAAGAACATTTTATACTTGCTACTATTTCCAGGACAAACCCTACTCGTCCTCGCATGAAACCACAGACGCATATTAATATTTTCGAATTCTTGCAAATACTTCTATCTTGACAAGATTATTATGAAAACGCACAACTTTTGCTTTCAGATTCTAAAAACTGGAGAAATTATAGTAAAGTTATCATAAAAAAGGGAAAAAGGACCTTAAAAGGACTTGCTTGTTACGCTCAACGTAGTTTTGTGGCGACCGAGTTAACTTTGAATTCATTTTGTGCGAAGAAACATACATAACATAAACAACATAAATAGACGTAGAACAGAATCTAAAAAAAACATAAAAGCATAAATACAGTAAGGATGCAACAACTGAGAAAAATAGGGCAGAAATACAATGAAACAAAGTAATACCAAGCAATCAACAGCTGACAAACACTTCACATTGCTAATCCCTGCCTCGCAATCTGTTAAACAGCATGGCTGCGTGTTATGTTTTGTTGCTACGATATGACACACAGAACAAATATCGTACGTCATCAACTCACCAACAATTAAAGTATAGTCACGTGACAGCAGGACACGCTTGATCGCTTGCCGCTGTGTTCGGTTTAAACCACGCAACATGCGCGCGACTTCATCTTTTGATGAGCGAGGAATGAAGTCAAGGCTGTTGCCGAATGTTGGTTTTCTACAGTAAAAATATATACAGCATAGCCAGAAAATATCGTTGCTTAAAACACTTCTTTCTAAAAATATCAGTTTTCACTTTTAGCAAAACACCCCTTCCTGTTAAACCTCTACTTTTTGGATCATTCACAAGAATTTTTGCAACGTTGAAAGCATTTCGAAACAACAGCATTACTCTGAGGCGAATTTTATGAAATAGAAAAATGAAGTTGGCCCGTGCTGAAGGTTGCTAAAGTTAGCAACAGCCGCCTTATTTTCATGAGCAATTCTTTCCTGCCAATAAAAAAAACAGCACATACATTGGCAGCGGATCGCTTACTTGTGTGTGATGATCAGCTTTCGTAGCCGGTTGCAATGTTCGTCCATGGCCATCAGTTTAGACAGGTTGCTAAGCGACGACTGGACGGACACCTGCGACAGCCAGACGTGACGATCAAGACTGAACGTCATGGCAGCGTCGTAGCTTGACAGGTTCCTGGAATGGATACGATTTGCTAGTTGTTGGTTTATCGCAGGCAAAAGTGAAACGTGTATGAAATGTCTGACCACGGCTCAGATGAGGTTGCTAAGATGAGGCAGGACGCCCCCAAAGCGTTTACAGCCTCTTATTTTGTGTTTGTACTTTAACACGCACCGGCAGGCTGGCCGAGCGAAGCCAACGTACTAGAACAGGGGTCTCCAAAGTACGGCCCGTGGGCCAAATGCGGCCCGCGAAGCTATTTCATCCAGCCCACGAAACCGTTCTGTCAATGATGAGAAGAATAATGCATTTATCAAAAATTTGTTGATTTGATAGAATGTAACATATCCCGAAACAATCACATTACGTCATTACGTAAGACGTCCGGCCCTCGACATGTTCTGCAATAGCTTATGTGACCCTCGGACAAAAAGTTTTCGAGACCCCTCTTCTAGCATTTTCGACCCACTTCAAATCGACTGATATTTCGAACAACGCGCTTTTCAACTGAACCCGCTTTAACTTAGCAAGAAGCAAAGGTTTCGGAAATAGTCGGTACTTGCAACGCTACGTCACGGGCACTTGACCAGTGAACTCAGGAGTTTTTGTAAAACTATAGAACCCGTGGACGCATTATGGACGACCACCATTTCTGGTCTGCTCTGACAAATTACGCTAGAAGTTTTTTTGCACAGCAACGTTGATGCAGGAAACCACGAGTCCTCCTTTGCGGCGTAACTTGTGGTGGTTAAAATAAGGCAAGGGGGGGGGGCGGCGGCGTGCGTGCAAGCTGCGCAGGGTCAGCTGCAGTTGTCGAGTGAAAAACAACTCTTATATAACACGTTCAGCAATGACAGGATCATTCACAAGGATTTTTGGAACAACACTGCGATGCAAATTCACAGTTTTCAGGAACGTTCGGCAGAAAAAGTTCATAAAACAAAGTTTTTTTTTCAACCAAACTTGCAAACAACACCGCACTGTAATACGCAGGAACAAAAAGGTGTGTGCAGCTTAAACTGCATGAAATCTTAAATCGCTCGGCTTTGTTGGGATGAAGCGGTTTCCAGGCGCGCCATGCGTTTCAACCATCAGCTCTTGCCCCAGTGTTATCTTTTCAGCTTTGACAGAGGCGCAAGAAATTCCGCTTAAAGCAGCGGTTCCCAAAGTGGGGTAAATTACCCCCCCCCCCC
>Ga0210059_1003645_pt1 | contig 24727 bp, 15 predicted proteins | sample Ectturendosymbi2_FD_188042 | JGI IMG/M metagenome (GOLD analysis project Ga0210059, IMG submission 188042) | Ecteinascidia turbinata endosymbiont from Florida, USA - Sample 2 (SPAdes) (version 2) | ecosystem: Host-associated > Tunicates > Ascidians > Unclassified | place: Key West, Florida...
CACTCTACCACTGCTTTGTCTATGGGGACTTATATACTCGCCAGGCGGTCGCGGTATCTTTTTTGTGGTGTCTGTCGCTCATCTCTTAATTTCCGCGCCTTACCACCAAGTACATTCATCTGGTGCTGTCCCCTTGGACTTTGTCGATTTCATGTAGTGGCACGAATGTGACCACTACACTGAATATAGCTGAGGGTTTCTCACGCTGGAAAGAAATAGTCGAACAATATTATCACGAAAGAATAGCATTTTTGATAATATTCGATAACAGAGGCTGGGTAAAATTCGGCAGTTCAACGAAGTGTAAAGCATTGTTTAGGTTAGACCTGGTTTTTAAACTGGGAGAAGCGTGAAAGATTTGCAAGGGGGAGCGAGTACGGCAGCGACATTTTGTTGAAAAGCATTAAACGCATTGTTTTTATCGTTGGTAAATCCACTGTAACTTTGGTACAAACGCCGCAATCAAAAGAAAGCGGACAAGACAAAATCTTGGAACAAACTGGAATGTGAAGCCTATTTGCGATTTGCGTTGTCTTCACGAAAGCCTCGATTTAAACTATAAGTTTTCGAAAAACAGTTGCATCCTTCCCATTAAGTAGGATAATGGCAATCAAATTGTTGTTCCGATTTTTGTGTTTGATTTTGAGCTTAGACGAGACGCGAGCATCAATGACTAAAGTCAAACAAGGCACGATTGAAAAAGTTCAAGAACCTTTGGTTTAGAGTGTTTTTGCGTTTTTTGATCTCTGTTTCAATATTCCGATAGGTTCCAAAAAGGGGCGAATTTATATCAAAGGGGGGCCATTGAGCAGGGCGCCACTGATGTTTGTGGAAGGGGCAGTTACCCCAAACTGCCCCCCTCTATCTGCTACACTGAATTTAAATACGTCACATGTATTAACCTACCAGGTCCTGGGAAATATCTAAGGTCAATGGCGCTCCGTGAGAAGTTCTAGGTTAGCGAATTTTCGTCCTGAATTTCGACAATCATGTCCATGGAGATTCGCAATTCATAGGTCAACTTAATATAAAACATATGTAGCAGTAACCAAAAATTTCACAAATCTAATTAATATACTCATCGCTGTTGCACAGTTACAATTAGAATCTTGCATAAGTAGTCAGCATTTAGTTAATATCTCAGAAATAAAAGTCATCATAACTACCTTCAGAACCACATCAAATCCATGTCAACATAAAGTTTGTCAAACCATCAAAGCTTCAAAAATGTTCTTAAAACATCAGATCTGTTGTCGTACTAACATACTAAAAGTTTCATCACTGTTCTGAACGCATATGCCGTAGCATACTGCATGCACTGTGAACGCTGGATTCCCGTCCCATTGTGACGCAACTATACAATGAGAGCGAAGTCGGAAAGTTCGCAACCCTGCCTATCTGAAATAGAGATGGCACGGGCCGCTAATGGCCCGGATTTTGGGCTGGCCGTTGAGGCTGTACTAGCGGGCCGCTCACAATATTTTTAGCGGTTGGATTTTACCGAGCCGCTACGAGCCGCCCGTTAATGTTGAAAAAAACTTTACATTTTTTTTTAGTTCAAAGAACCACTCGGTGACAATAAAAGTGAGTGAAACCACTTGGTATCTGTTTGGCACATTTTTCCGATGCTGCATTTTCAGGCAATTTTTTTTCCAATCTGAGAGCACTCCGTTACGTGCGACTGACAGGTACACTTTGAGAAACTTTTCATGTATGTGGTGATAACTTCTTGCAAGAGCGTGGCGGTCAGTGTTGCTGGTGCTGAGTTGGTTCTTGGAGGGAACCTGTTATGCAACGTTTTGCTGGCATGCTATAGCCTAGGTGTATTTTACATATGAACCAAATCACAATAACTTTATAAGTAAGGTCAATGGCTTTACCTTCAGCCTAGAGTTTCAAATTTAGGTTTTTAGGCTTAGGGATTTAGGTTTAGGGATTTAAGTTGAGAGTTTTAGGAATAGTTTAGGCTTGTAGGTTGAGAGTTTTAGGCTGAGAGCAGAACCGTCACCAGAAAGTCTTCAATGGGGAATCGTTACGTTTGTGCTGGGGTCATGACATTCTAAAAGCGATAAAAACTTTGCTGAGTTACACTATAATGTTTCGTATTTCAGTTTGGGGGGTTGGAGATTTGTTTGGGGGTACTAAGCCCAAAAAAGCTACCCTGTGGCGACGGGACTGGTTAAGGGTTTTAAGTTTAGGTTTGGGGTGTAATGGGTCATCGCAAAGCGATGCTTGTCACATGTCACTGATGACAAATCCCCACAAATAAAAGACGCGAATCCTTGCGGAGTATATATGTCTTAGCGAACCAAGTAGTAGTAGAGTGATCTTGTTGCGTGAACTTTATTGCTGCTTGGTGTGAAAGACCTCTCTCTCATTGAAGCATCCTTTCAGGGATTTTAGGTTTAGGGTCTTAAATTTGGGGTTTTACGTTTTAGGTTCACACTAACCAAAGCACGTAACTTTGTATACTGTGCTTCTCACATCACATGACCACTTCAACCAATCATGTTCCGCAAAAGGCAAAATAGTCTCAGCAGATATTTTGCCTTGGAACGCAAAATAGCCAAGAAAGATATTTTGCCTCAGGAGGCAAAATTAGTTGAATCTGCCAATTGTTTAGCGGGCCATGGGCGGGCCGGTTTGAAAAAGAATAAATGTCCTCGGTCCACGGGCGGTTATGGGCGGGATGTTGCGGGCTATGGGCGGTCCGCGCCTGAAAAATCTTGGACCGTGCCATCTCTAATCTGAAAGTATTATTGCGCAGCCGTCTGCTAAACAACATGCGGGCACTGATTGCTGGAGACAGAATAAGCTCCGCCTTAAAACGTCACCAAAGATCGTAATTGCTCGCTTTGTGAACCTTGGTGATCTTGATGAGATTTCGCAACTTCAACATCTTTTAATGATTTATAATTATATTCAGGGGTGGAGCCAGGATTTTTCTAAGGGGGGCTGAAGTTATGTAAGCAAAAAGCCTTGAAGAGGAAAAATTGCTTACGATTAGAATAGCTAAGGAAAGCACATAGTTTGTGGATAAACATTGACCGTACTCACCACGAAAACTGGGATCCCTTCCAACTAAGCTGCCATCTTGTTTCTTCGATATTCTTTCCTGACGACCGCAAAACTCGACAACCTTGATTACATGTCTCAGCCCGAGTTTTGTTTTGATCTATGATTTTTTCTACTGTCGGGAAGCATATTTCTCACCTCCACGTTTCCTTCGTTTTTGCAAAGTTTAAGAAACGCATCAAACTTATCTGCGCAAAAATGGTGGTATTACGTGTTTGATGAGACTTATGATCTTCTTTCGCTTTTTTCCAATTTTTGCGAGCTGATTTTACCAACATACCAAGGGCCTTAGCGCTGCGACTGACAACATCAGGTGCAAACGCAACACACCATTTCCAAAATGCCCCTTCATGCATTTCACTGTTGGCTAACCAAGACCATTGTGTGAAGATGAAGGAGTCCAGCTGTTTAGCAATAAAGTTTTTGGTCGCGTTCACTCAGAGAACGTCACACAAAGTTCCCAATGTCATCAATCTTATGCATGCTTACGGGATTCGCGTCTTGCCCCAGACACCTGTGGCTGCTCTTCTACCGGTGGACAGGTAGGCCTACTGTTCCGACACCGGTCAATAAAAACTTTTCGAGGCTGCTCACCCTGATCTGTTTCATACGAAGATGAATGTCTTTATAATTTCACCACAAACTTGTCCATTTTCACTCAACATTTTTCGCTGACTAAAGAGCGGAGTGAAAATGATTAGCAGAATAGCGAATTAGTTCAGTCTGCAGCTAGCGGTCACTCACATCCAGTGTTGCCACTCTATTGTTATGGAGAAGTACTAGGTTTCATGATAAAAAACACTAGACTCACAAAAGAATTGCAAAAGCAAATCAGTGAAAGTGCCCAAACAATGCGTTGCAATGCCAACCACAGACATTGTGCAATTCATTGTAAACCAGAGACAAACAATATGGGAGATAGCAGCAACGCTTGTGTTTGTTGGTACAGGTCACTGAAACTTTTAACAGATGACCAAGTGACTTCGCAGAGGATTAACTGAAAACATACAATACTGTCTTGTGTAATTTAAGATTTAATTAGGTAGAATTTTTAGCAAATTACAATTGCACTAAAGCAAAAGGTCTCAATTACAGTTACAGTTACACAAAATTGTGCAATTAATTACATTCAGCCCACTCATCAGCGCCGGATTTAGGGGTCTCAAGGCGCCCGGGCCCAGGGCCCCTCACCAAACAGGGGGCCCCCACCATGTTTATGTGTTTAGCCATATGTACGACATATGCGTGCCACTTAATCATTTTTATTAGCGAGGAAATAAGTTTGTTTGAAGACTTTGCCGAATTATTGGTCGTCCAGACGGCAGTATCTCAGTTGAATATTGTTTGATTTTGTGACGAAACAGCTATTACGCTTATTGTCCTGAAGGCCGGTCAGGTACCTGAATCTAGTGAATGCAAAGTTAAGTCACGCAGAACGCACTAGCTTACGACACTACTCATTACTGATAGATTTCGCGTCTGCCTTGTTCAGATTTGCACAGGTCGCATATGAGTAGCACTGTTAAGTATGGCTACTATACGTCTTCTTTTTGGAGGATATGTCCACCTTTTTCATGAGAAATGAAATAATCTCCGAGGACATTGAAAAATGTCAAAATATCTTCCTTTTTACGTTTCTTATTTTTGCATAGCTACAATCAGTGACGTAACCAAAGTTTTGAACCACAGTGGTAAACTTAGATAAAAGGGGCCCACTGCCCATTGTACGGGATCCAGTAGCCAACACTCAGAAAAAAAATTTGAGAAACGAGGTGACTCCGGATGTGGTTAGTTAAACTAAAATTCTAAATCACCGGAAAGTAATCCGAAAAACACACAGAAACAACCTGCTGAAAACCAAAACAATGCTAAAACCGATATATACATTCAGTGGGAGACCGACTTTTACATTTAGCTTGCCAGGGGGACAATTCGCCCCTCTGCCCCCCGTCAGTTACGCCACTGGCTATGATATGTTGTATTTACATGCAGTAAGCTATCCCTACTCAACTGCAACAAGATACGAGCTGGTGGCGTAGCTTAGTTTATGGGAGGGCCTGCAAGTTGTCTCGTAATTCAGTGTTTTGGTTGAGTAAAGTCTCGGCTGAAAAGGCGGGAATGCTTTTACAATAATCGTTACATAACAGTGGTAAATTTTTTTTCAATACAGTATCTCAATGACTTTGGCAACAGAGCGCAGACTTCTGACACCATTATAGGTTCTGTACTAGCTTTGCTGATGAAGCGTGATACGACGATCAGTGTATTGTACATAACTTGTGTAGTACTTTTTAGTAATTATAGCTAATCAGTAATGCAAAAAAATGAAGAAATTCGTCAGAAGTATCCCTTTTTCAGAAAAGGACTAAATGATTTTGAAGCTGAGTGAATTACGTGTGGTTGCATTTGCAAAGTTCGCAAAAGAGAGTGAAAAGACTATTGTGACTTTGTGAATGTTGAGAACCAAAAACTTATTGCTCACAGCACAACCAGGTAGCTATCACTTTATCCCAGCTTGCCAAGGATGTTTCAAATGTGCCCAACTTCACATTCATACTTCATATCCATCCACAAGCCACCTGTTGCTCTGAAATGTTCTTTTGGAAATTCTCTGAGCGAACACTGTTTAAGATATTTGCAATCATTTCTGGTTGCTTTTACTGAGCAAGTTCAGAATATTGAGAAGTCCAAAGCATTGTTTGTTGAGTACAGAAAATCGAAGAACATGTTGTGACAGACTTAGATCTATATAACCAACAGTGCAACAGCAGAAGAACGTCAAGATATATCATCGAAAAACGCAATAGATGAGATGGCTGACGCCATAGGTGTACGGGAGTGCATATTTTTGGGGATGCAAAAATTTTTTGCCCAAATTTGATCTTGTTTTTCCCAAATAACGTATAAACAACAAGTCTTAATGCTAAGACTAAAACGTACCATTGTAAACAAATCAAGGTGTCTGCATGCCTAATTACCAAATCGGGGTTTAAAGCTGTACGCCCTCAACTAACGATCAATATTCTGTATGGCCACATGTGAACAATGGTAATATCTATTGTGTTGAAAAATGTTAGTTAATTAGAATAAAATCCCCCTCAATATTGCTGTTCATGCTACCACGTGTGCAAGGTGTAGTTCAGCATCTTCATTTTCAAGTTTTTATATACGTTCTAAACTTATTCTTCCAACACGGTCATCCTAATAGCTAAGATCTGTTCTTCTCTAGCATTGATGTGTGCATTTGTGTTGGCCACAATCGCAATCAATCTGGAAAGAGAGTAAAATGTCAGGTTACGATATACACTTATTACATCGCCGCAAATATGCCAAGTCTCAAGTAAGCGGAGGGAAAGGAGTCAATGTCATATATAGGATATAGCTTAGCCTTCCACATTGGCAATCTTCACTGCAATGTGTTGTACTTAAAATACAACTTAGCTTCTAAAGTCACATTATAAAAAGCATAAATTAACTCCAGTTTAGACAGTTAAATGTGCATTGAACACAGCATGCTAAGAAAAAATAGCAATAGGGAACTGATACATGCAAACAATGCAGCCTATATGATCAACAACCAAGGAATGTATACAAATGCACATTTCCAATGACAAATGACTTATAATTTCAACAAGAATATTGTATAAAAATAGCAGTGCTTTACTGGACTGCAATAGCATTAGTGAATTATGCAGTGCAATAAATTGTACAGTTGCTACTGTTCGTGAAAACTTCGCTTCACAGCCTTAAATTGAAACATTAAAATTTGGCAGGATGCAACATATAAAATTCACTGCATGAAACAAACGGAAAATATGAAAACCTAAACCAGGGTTTCTCAACTGGAGCCCTCGACCCCACTAGGGTGCCATGGAACAGTTCTCCGGGAGCCACGAGCAGAGGCCTTGAGAACCATGAGAACCACTGACCTAAACAGTATAAAATCACAGCTACATTACTACCAAGGAACATACTGCAAGAGCAGTTACGTAGTTTATTTTATTAATGAATACTTCGTGGAAACAGATTTGCACTTGCAAATCTCACAACATCAAGCAAGTTTGAAACACGAAAACTTCACAGTATCATATCACAGCTACACCACATTACTACCACAAAACATTTTGCAGCTATAGTTACATTTTAGTTGTACACTTTCCAGCATCAACAATTTAGGGTTTACAAAAATTTGGGTTAGTTGGAATGGTGAGTTACCACTACATGTTGCTAATTTTGAAATGTTTCCAACTCTACCCAAATTTGAATGAGGTTGTTTCAACTGGCCCAATTTTGATATGGGCTGTTGCAATTTGCTCAAATATTTATAATATAACTATGCAAATCTGAATGAAACTCTTCCATTTTGCCCAGATTGTTCCAAGTGTACCCAAGTTTGAATGTAGCTCTTTTAATTACCCAAATATGATCAAAGGCTGTTGAAACTTGGAATTTGCTCAAATATTTCTCATTGTATGCAAATTTTAAAAAGCGTTTGTATATTACCCAAATTGGAATGAAGCTGTTTGTAGTTCCTCAAAATTGTATAAAGCTGTTTGAAACTCTCCAGAACGAACAAAGCTTTTTGAAATTACCCAAAATTGAATGAAGATGTTCCACTTGGCCCAAATTTGAATGGAGCTATTGCCGTTTGGCCGGAGTTGATTTAGTCTGTTGGAATTCACCCAAAATTTTTCAAATTATGGAAACATTTCTAACTTCACCCAAAGTTGAATGAAGTTGTCCCAATTTGCTCAAATTTCATTGAGATTGTCAAAATTAACCCAAATGATTCTGATTTTATCCAAATTTGAATAAAGCTTTTATAGTTCAACCAGACATTTCTAAATGTACTAAAATTTCAATGGAGCTATTCTTTATATCCCAAGGTTTGAACAAGACTGTTTGAAGTTGTCCACAATTGAAAAAAGCTGTTGCAAACTGCCAAGAATTGATTTCTCTCATGGACTTCACCCAAATGTTTCCAATATATCTAAATGTTTATATTTTCACCCAAATTTAAATGAATCTTGTCTCATTTGCCCAGATTTAATTGAAGCTGTTGCACCATACCCAAATGCTCCTAATTTACTCAAATGCTTCTCATTTCACTCAAAACTTGAATGAAGTTTTCTAGTTGGTCCAAATTTGATGAAGGCTGTTGTAATTACCACATGATTCATGGTCACTCAAAGACATTGTCTGTTTTGACATCAGGGACAAAAAAGAACGGCAAAATAGTCTGAGATTATTTTGCCGTTTTGGCCATTATTTTTCTGTTGATTTGGCTATTATTTTGCCTTACTTGGGAAACAGACACTACTTCACTTACATGTGATAGTAGCTGTATACTTTGCCCAAATGTTGAAAATTTTTGCCCGAATAATGGCCAAGTTTTCAGCGTTGGGGATGTGACCGCATCCCCTGCATCCCCATGCCATACGCTTATGGCTGACGCTATCACTGGAGGCAACAATATCGGTCTCTAGGCCCTCTGGCCAGCCAATAGTTTCTTTTTGACATTGTGATGAAAAGTCATTTTTAAAACATGATGTTCCACAACACAGAAAAGACAGAAACTTGTCACGGAAATGTACCACAAGCCTTATTCGTCGCCAGAACCACAATAGCGAAGTGATTGACAGAAACTGGCTTTGTTTTTCTCCTTCACAAACTTGTGTCAAATATATCACTTGTAGACTGATCAGGGGCGTAGCCAGAAATTTTGATAGGGGGAAAACAGCAAAAATGTCTCAACATTTGAATATTTGATGCCCATTGTTTTTAAGGCACCATACATAAAACGTGCATTTTTCTGGCGCTTTTTTCTGAATAATTATGTTCAGATTTAAGCCGGCAAATAGAAATTCCATTTTCATTAAACTGACAAGTTTGAAATTTTGTTTTTAGTGAAGTTCCAAGGTCCTACTGTGCTTTGGATAAAATTACCATTTGCACGTAAATTTTCTGGCAAAACTGCTTGATGCTATAAGTGCAAGATCTGCAGTATGCTTTTTGAAAATCTCGATGCTATAAGTGCAAGATCTGCAGTATGCTTTTTGCAGCCAGCATTGCATTTGAGCAAGAAGTCTTCGTGGCTTCTATTATGATTGCGCTTTTTATATTTACACACTTCTAATTTACACCAACACACGTTCAGTCGAAGCCGAGAAGCGACTTTGCTCCAAGACACTTCCTCTACGAAGTAGGCCTTCTGCAAAATTTGCCCGCATGTAAGACGTGGATCTTGAACAAATCTTGATCGTTCGGTGGAGGTATGTAGCTGATAACGTGAAGGCTAGAGTTCTTCAAGACATGTAAAAAGTCTTTGGATTTTATGTCGGTATTAAGGGCTATGAAATGCGACTGCAATAGTATTTTTGTACGCTACTTGCAGTAAGGTTGCATTCCAAAAACGATTAGGTATTTAAGCTACGTATTTAGAGTTAACAATATAATTTACAAATATGATTAAGACAGTATTGTAAATCGGGGAAAGTTCCACATGTCCTCTAAACAAATTTGCATATGTTTGACCCAATCGGTCTACAGTCTATGCGAAGTGCGAAAATGGTTGTGTTTTTGCGAAAACGAAACCGCAATCGATTATCACCACGGCTCTGCACCAGAGTTAAGAAATGGGCTACTTGTCGGCGCAGCTAAACACAACGGTTGGTGAGTTGCTCCAAGCCAGTGGTTCCCAAAGTGTGGGTCGAAACCCAAACAACAGTGGCGAAGGGTCAAAAAATAGGTCGCGCCGAGGCGATCCAAATCTGGTTTGTATATTCAACGTTACCACTGCTTGCCTTTGTCTGTAGCGTAGGTACTTGATTGCTGAAATTAAAAATGAACTTAGCAGCTTACTGCCAAACATCACCCATGCAACAATCATTTTTTCTTACGTTGTTTGAGGCTTGGGTCGCGAGGTGCTCACCTCTGTTTTGGGTCGCGCTCAAAAAAGTTTTGGAACCGCTGATTTAGCCATTGTAGCGTAAGCGGTTGAATTAAAAAAAATTCATTTGTGTTAAAAAAAATCTATGACAAAATCTAATCTAATGAGAAAAAATTCAATGTAATTTCAATTTAGTCGCATGCGCTTTACTGATTGCAAGCTATATTTAAGTAAAGGGCAGTGTCAATGCCCTAAGCACTTACAAAAAAGCATCCTTCTGCTTACGTTAGATTTTGCTGCAAATTCTTCCCGTTGCAGCGGAATGAGTACAAATTCACTGTAGGATATGGTGACAATAACATCAAATAACTTAACACTTTCAGACTATGCACAGGTCGGACTCTGACTACTTGACAAAACTGTTTTTGACTAGCCGGCAAGGTAATGTAAAATAATTGATGAAAATTCTATTTGAATAAATTATATTTGAATAAGAGCTGGTGATGCCTACATCGTAGGCGAAGTATATACTCTGTAAGATCTTAAAGTGTCTGATTCTTTGCTGAGAAAGGACTTCTTTCCATAGACATTGAATTGATGAAAACGTTTAGACTCCACGTAATTGTAATTTTAACCGTCATACTAGCCTGCATATTTAATCATCACAAATAAATATCTAGAATGAACAGTATTGTTGCAAAACAATATCTATGGCCTACTTGCGTAATAAAAAAAGATTTTGAAACTGGATTGCATTGTAGCCAGTTTTGAGCTTCAAGGCATGCAAAACGTATATCACCGCCATATTAACGCATTTAGTTTTGAAACTGTGCAAAAACATAAATCTACGATGTTCTATTAAACTTGCAGCTGATGTTGCAGTCAAGGTTTAAATATACAGTATTTGTAGCATGCCAGAGTTATCAGAGAGGTATTTTTGCGATGGTCTTGAAATGAAGCTTGCAATGCCATTATTTGGGATACTGCAGGATGTTGCGCCAGAAACAGCTGTGAAAAGCGTTACTCCTTGTTTTTTTCGGTTAGTTTAAAGCGCTTAGATACACGTGTGTATTTCCTTATCGCCAACTTCCAGACGGAGCTTAAACTTCAGGTAAATGTCAGCCTAGCATGAATTCTCCAGCTTTTACACTATACACAACGTTTGATTGATCATGGACAGATGGTAAACCTTACTGTTTTGATCAGGTTTGGCTAAAAGCTGAAGTAGGATAGGTTCTTAAGAAGTTTCGTTAGTTTGCACTGAAGTATTTTTTGTTTTACACATCAAAAGCTTGATTGACCTGAAAAGTTTTAGTGTAGCTTTCGAAATTGGAGGGGTGCAATGGGGGCACTTGCCCCCATTGCCCCCACCTGGCTACGCGCCTGAGACTGATGTGCGCCGATAAGACTAAATGCGCGCATATCCTTATTAGCAAAGGAATCTTCGACTGGAACCACGCTCTTGAGCGCCTGAGGAGCCACGAGCATTTAATGGAACATATAGATGCCACGATTACATTCAGTCACAGATGTAATTAGTCACTATGAAGAATTGATACAGAACTAGCCAGTCAGGTCAATCAATTCGAACAATATTGGAAATCGTCTCTACCTGCAAAGTGTGGTTTCTGTCGTAAAATTTATTGCTGATGAGGCTGGCGTTTGGAGATGATGAAAACATTGGATCGCCCAGAAAGTTTTTCCAAAAATTTTCAAAACGTTTTTCAAGCAAATATTTAAAAAAAAGAAGATGCGATGCTTCTAGCGACTAGTTTTGCAACAGTTTCTACCGTGTTGTTTTGTTGCAGTTGAGTTAACAAATGTGACGTCACAAGATTACGTCATAAATATTAAAGATATGTGGCAATGCTAGTGACTTCATCGATCATCCCCTACCTAAACATTTAGCATCCGCACATGGGGCCTCCCACCACGTCTGGGCCCCAGGCCCCCACCATCTAAATCCGGCGCTACCAGTCATAAAAAAACACTGGATAGCCATGAAAAAACACGAGATCAAAGTGGAAAAACAATAGGTGTGGCACCACTGCTCACACCTCGCACTGCGTATCCTCCAAGTGTGCGCATTAGGAAGGTCTCAGCTTTGTGACGTTAACTACACTTCAATCGACACTGTTGGTAGTACAAATATCTAGCTTGTTTCCACGCTAGCAGAGCATGGTACACCCAGCTCTTGCTATAGATGGTAGTACAAACCACGCAGGAATGAAGAAAGCTGCTTCAATATTTCTCAAACCTCGAAAATTCATCACCGCCTGGTTTGATAACAAATGCGTTGCTATGCCTTGTGGTACTGCCGAAGAATATTCTGCAATGCACCTGATCTCGGCTTACAATGTTGGTGAAAAACTAAGAAAATAAATATCAATACTCTGATTGCTAAGATGGGGCTTGAGCCTCTTCAGCCCTCACCCTGGCTGCGCCTTTGATTATAATCAGGGTTTTTTAAGGCGTTTTAGGGACCCGATTTGGGTCCCTAGAATTGAAAATCGGTTCCCTAGATTCAGAGAAAATTATGATCGGGCCCCTACAATCAGAGAAATCTGGTCCCTACAGTTCCATACTGGGTACCCAACATTTTCCTTTAAAAAAACTGATATAATATATAGTTGTATTCTTGTATCGCTTTTAAACCACAAAAATTTTTCAAACGAGTATTTTATTTGAAATAAATTCCATCACGAGGGGCCCCCTTCAAGCGGGGGCCGGGGGCAATTGCCCCGTTGCCCTCCTTAATCCGGACCTGGGTACTGCAAATAAACATTCTGCAATGCACCCGATCTCGACTTACAAAGTTGATGAAAAACTAAGAAATTAGACATCAATATTCTGATTGCTAAGGGGGGGCTTGAGCCCATTCAGCACCCCCCCTCTGCGCCTTTGATTTTATTACGTAATATTTCGACCCCAATATGGCGTGCCCAAAGTGCTGCGCCCGGGGACAGATGTCCCCCTTTTCCCTTTAGTTACACCACTGTTTCTAGTGCGAAGATTTTAGTTTCGGGAAATCTATCTTTCATGACAAATTTCCAGAAGCTCTCTACAGTCTCTAACACCGTTAGTATTGTACATTTTTATTAAAAGATGTTATGCTTGTTCTAACTAAAATTACCTATTGCAGGATGGGCAATTAATTTGGCTCGAGGGCCACTTTCAGCAGACCGCGTTTAGCGGATAGATAGCCTGATTTTTTGTCTGTACAGAGTTTATTGTGCCAGATGTACTCTTCAAGACAACGAAAGCCGGGGCACCAAAAAAACACAGTGGTTATGTAGACAGGTGCCCCAGCGCAGGGTTAGCGGCGGGCCTACCTTCTAATTTGATCGTAAAATAAATAAATAAAACAAAGTGGTACAGTGAAAAGGTAATGTTCGGAGGCTTTCGACGTATACAAGTGCATTCGACGTCAAGGGCGTACGCAAGGGGTTGGGTTGGGGTTAAAAAGTTGATATTTTACGAAAACGTTATTACTTGCGGAAAGGAGATTAAATGTTTCGCATACTTTTTGCTTGTTAATTTATCGACTTAAGGCAAATACCACAGAATGAATTTGCATGCAAGTTTCAAGGAACATTGTAAATGGGCCAAAAAGTAATAATTAGGTTTTGGTGAAAATCTGGGTTATCGTCTGCATCCAGAAACCATCTCACCACTTTTTTCAGACCTTTCGTCCACTACGCATGTTTAAGATTGTGTTCCGCAATAGTTCACTTTATCGGAAAAATTGTCGTTGTTTTTTGTCTGCTACCGCTGAGCAGAGCAAGTGCTGACTGCATTACCAATTTCTGTAGCATGGTAAAACTGCTGCACGAGCTCAAAAACAGCAGTTGTTAAAATAGAAGCATCCAGGCATTTTATAAGGTCTCAGCAGGGAAAAAGGAAAACTAAAAATTTGCTGGATCCCTATACATAACAAAAATTTGAAAGTTTACTTGCGTACTTCGGCGTTTCCCAAAGTAGGTTCGGCGGAATCTTAGGGTTCCATAGACAAATCTAAAGGGTTCCACGAGCTATACTTTCCAGTTTTGAGAATAAACTGCTGATATGTCCTTTAACCCTTTGGGCGTGTGGCAGCCGCTATATAGCTTGATCTAGCTTGCTTTATGATTACTTTTATTGTGCATAATTTTGTTTACAGTACGCAACCTTAATAACGGCAATTTGGGTGAAAAAAGCGTTTATGTTTACTTGGCAGATCTGGCGGGGGTTCCTTGTCCACTTAGAATAACCTTGCAGTGTTCCGCGGACAAAAAAGTTTAGGAATCACTGGCGTACTTTATGCGCATTCTCAATTCTTGTGTAGTTTAGCATGATTCGATCTTGCAAACCGGGGTGTGCCATGCGTCAGACAGTAGAGCCGCACACTTTTTGTGCTATACTCAGTGCCATATTAGCTATGAGGCCCGTAAGGCACAGGCCTCAGGGCCCCTGCAGTCAGAGGGCCCCCAACATGAAACCTGGCATTCAATGCAGTTACAGCCTGCCTACACACTATGATTGTTGCTGAACATTCAATGCAATATGCCAGAGATGGCCAGGCAGTCAGAGATCAACAGCTACATTTCCATAGTTGTGTTACAGCAAAGAGCCACATCATACACATGGGCGCATAAGAACATCACCCCATCTCTTCCTCACTCAAACACATAACTTTGCTCAGCTAGATTTATTGACAGAACTTCACAAGCCATTTATTGTTATGCATGTTATTTAGTGGGACTTCAGGTAATTACGTAAAAGCTGCATAAAACCAGGAAAAGAGCCGCATTAGGCTCGCGAGCCGCGGGTTGGCCACCCCTGCAATATGCTGACTATGCGTGCAACAGGCAAAAACACATTACAGGCACTTGTGACATCATAGAAGAATGGTATGGCACCTTAATCACGACACAGAGGAAAAGAGCAGGGCACAGTACTCTCACTTTCAGGGATTTTGTCGCTAGATTGGAACTTTTGACTCTTAGGGATTTATGCTTTTATTAAGGATTTTCGTAAAAGTTTGAAAATGTGTAAAATGAATCATTTCAGTTTATTTTGCAATTCATGTTTGATTCCATTTTCAACACATTTCATGGCGGCGGCGCTCCGATTTTATGAGGCACCATCACAGGTTTAGGGATTTTTTGTTACTGTTCTTGGGATTTTTGGAGTTGCATTTGCGACAGCCCTGGCAGGGCATAAAGCATGTTACGATGGTAATCTAGCTAACTCAGTTGGAAAGGCTAACTTCGGAGTGAAGGATGTCATTTGAGCAGTGTCGTACGCAGAAATTTTTAATGGAGGGGGGTTCGTTCAGTGGCATATGGTGGTCATTTGCATTTGGTGTGCTCTCTTTGTGACGTCACAATTTGACGTCATATTCATGTTTCCAAACCAACGTTTTGGCGAAGTTTGTTGACATAATAGGCCTATTTTTCTTCTACACGCACTCTCCTTATTTTATGTGTCATTGCACTGAATATAAACTATCAGCGCTCCAAGTTAGAATATCGGAGGAAAATAAACTCAACGCTACGACACAGCAGTTCATAACTGCAAAAATATCAGGCTGCGCGTTGAAACAGGGTGTGTCAGATCAATTTACAATGGCAAAATCAGGCTGCGCTAATGTCTTATCGAATACGAGCAGCCGAGTATAAAGTGTGCGACTGGAGTGGCTGGCGCACACCCCGGTTTGCAAGATCGAATCTTGCTGAACTACACAAGAATTGAGAATGCGCATAAAGTACGTAAGAAACTGTCAATATTTTGTTATGTATAGAAGCTCAGCAAATTTTTAGTTTTCCTTTTTCCCTGCTGAGACATTATCAAATGCCTGAATGCTTCTGTGTTAAAAATTTCTGTTTTTGACCTCGTGCAACAGTTCTATCATGCTACATAACGTGGTAATGTAGCCAATGCGGTCAGCGCTTGCGCTAAGCAGACATAATAAAGACTGTTTCGGACAAAAGTGAACAATCGCGGAACACAATCTTACATGCGTAGTGGACGAAAGGTCTGCAAAGAGTGGTGAGATGGTTTCTGGGCGCAGACGATAAGTTAGATTCCCACCAAAACCTAATTAATACTTTTTGGCCCATTTACAATGTTCCTTGAAATTTGTATGCCAATTAATTCCGTGGTATTTGCACTAAGTTGACAAATTAACAAGCAAAAAGTATGCGAAAACAATTGATCGTCTTTGCAAAGGTAATAAAGTTTTTGTAAAAATCAAGCTCAAAGGGGGTTTTTAACCCCAACCCCTTGCGTACGCCCTTGCGTTTGAGTGTTGTGAGAAAACAGTGTGCCTCGTGCCAGAGATCAGGGATATCATAAGTACAAGGCCAAATGCAACGGCAATACAACAGTGGAGCGGCTAAATGGAAGTTCAGAGTAGAGCAAGAAAAATGAGATGAGCAAATGAAGAAAAACATACCATGTCTGCTGACATCGGTTTTAGGCAAGCTTGATCACTAGCATTAAACGTACGCCATCATTTGATGAGATAAGAATTAGTGCGGTACAACTAACGAAGACAAAATAACGTTAAATCTAGTTATCAAATCAGTGTAGCTGCAATTGAAAGCGATGGCAACGTTCGTTTCACAACCACCAGAAATTCTCTAATTTTGTTGTGTGTCAAAGAAAAACAGGGAGATGAGTCGCACGAAACATTTATACATGGTCTAATTCAGGAAAGAAACCTGATATCACTTTTTCCTATAACATTGATATTGTTCTGCGTATATATATTTCTTTAATGTACTCAAACTGCAGTGGTGGAAGGTCATTTTCGAAACTGAAATGGATAAAGAAAGAACTCAGGTCATCAATGTCACAGCAACGTTTAAATCATTTGTCGCTGAAGAGTATTGAGACCGAACTGTTACGGAAACAAAACTTTGAGAAGCTGATACATGAATTTGCTTGCAAAAAAGCAGGTGAAACATTATTGTTTGAGTGTCTAACATGGTAGGAAAAACTGAGGACATTTTCGTATTCCTGAATTTATGATAGGACAAACGTTTTCGCTTTCGCATTGTATATCTACCTTTTTCATTTGATGTTGCAGAGTGTGTTATTTCGCATGATGAACACGAGTATCATTGGGACATCATGCGACATTTGGTTTTTATTGAAAAGATGGGGCCTTTGAAACATTGTGCCTCAGGGCCCCTAAAAGCCTAATCTGGCACTGGCTATACTGCTCGTATTCGACAAGACATTAGCGCAGCCTGATTTTGCAGTTGTAAATTGCTCTGACGCAGTGATGAGTGTGTTTCACTCCCCTGTTTTAACGCGCAGCTTGATGTTTTTGCAGTTGTGAAGTGCTGTGTCGTAGCGTTGAGTGTACTTTCCTCCGATATTCTGATATCCTAACCTGGAGCGCTGATAGTTCATATTCAGTTCAATGACACATAAATTAAGGGGAGCTCATGTAGACGAATATGCATATTATGTCAACAAACTTCACCAAAACGTTGGTTTGGAAACATGGATATGGCATCAAATTGTGACGTCACAAACAGCGCACACCAAATATAAATGACCACCATATGCCACTGAATGAAACCCCCCATGAAAATTTTCTGCGTACGCCACTGTTCGACGTGTAAACACAAAGAAAACTGACGCTCACTGCCACACACGCCAACGGTGCACTCGCTCTCTGATGGGGCATGCGGGCGCTTCCATTGCAAGCACAAGCAGTGACTGATGTCAAGCAGTAGCACGACATAAGCATACAGCATGGGGATGCGGTCGCATCCCCAACGCTGAAAAATTGGCCATTATTCGGGCAAAAATTTTCAAAATTTGGGCAAAGTATACAGCTACATTCACATGTAATGAGGTAGTGTCTATTTTCCAAACTAAGGCAAAGTAATAACCAAATCAACGGCAAAATAATGGCCAAAACGGCAAAATAGTCTGAAACCATTTTGTCATTTTTTGCCCCGATGGCAAAATAAACACCACACTGCCCGTGAGTGAACTGGAATCATGTGGTAATTCCAGCAGCCTTCATCAAATTTGGGCAAACTAAAAACTTCATTCAAATTTTGGGTAAAATGAGAAACATCTGAGTAAAATAGGAGCATTTGGGTAAGGTTCAACAGCCTCAATTAAATCTGGGTAAGTTAGAAAAGCTTCAATCAAATCTGGGTGAAAACAAAAACATTTAGATTAATTGGAAACATTTGGGTGAAGTGCATAAGTCAAATCAAATTTTGCCAATTTGCAACAGCTTCATTCAATTTTGGGGAACTTCAAACAGTCTTGTTCAAAGATGGGCTATATAGAAAAGCTCCTTTAAAAGTTTAGAACATTCAGAAATGTCTGGGTGAATTATAAGAGTTTTATTCAGATTTGGATGAAATCAAAATCATTTGGGTACATTTTAACAAGTTTAATGAAATTTGAGGAAATTGGGACTACTTCATTCAAATTTGGGTGAAGTTAAAAATGTTTCCATAAATTGGAAAAATTTGTGTAAATTCCAACAGACTAAATCAACTCTGGCCAAACAACAATAGCTCCATTCAAATTTGGGCCAAGTGGAACATCTTCATTCAATTTTGGGTAACTTCAAGCAGCTTTATTCATTTTTGGGGAACGACAAACAGCTTTTTCAATTGTAGAGAAGTTCAAACAGCTTCATTCCAATTTGAATAATTTACAACCACTTCATTTAAATTTGCATACATTTAGAAACGTTTGGGAAAATTCCATCAGCCTTAATCATATTTGGGTAGTTACAACAGCTTCATTCAAATTTGGGTACAATAGAAACATCTGGTCAAAATGGAAGAGTGTCATTCAGATTTGCATATATCATAAATATTTGAGCAAATTACAACAGCCCAAATCAAAATTGGGCCAACTTAAGCAACTTCATTCAAATTTGGGTAGAATTAGAAACATTTTATGATTAGGAACATATAGCGGTAACTCACCATTCCAGCTAACCCTAATTTTTGTGAACCTCAAATTGTTGATACTGTGAAGTGTACAACTAAAATGTAACTATAGCTGCAAAATGTTTTGTGGTAGTAATGTGGTGTAGCTGTGATATGATACTGTGAAGTTTTCGTGTTTCAAACTTGCTTGATGTTGTGAGATTTGCAAGTGCAAATCTGTTTCCATGAAGTATTCATTAATAAAATTAACTACGTAACTGCAGCTGTAATATGTTGCGTGGTGGTAATGTAGTTGTAATTTTATATTGTTTAGGTTTTCATATTTTCCGTTTGTTTCATGCAATTAATTGCATATGTTGCATGCTGCCAAATTTTATTGCTTCAATTTTAATGCTGTGAAATGAAGTTTTCATGAACAGCACTCCATAATTCACGCCTGCTAATGCAGTGGAGTGAAGCACTGCCATTTTTACACAATATTCTTGTTGAGGTTACAAATCATTTGTCATTGGAAATGTGCATTTGTATACATTCCTTAGTAGTTGATCATGTAGGCTGCAGTATTTGCGTGTATCGGTCTCATATTGCTATTTTTTCTTAGCATGCTGTGTTCAATGCACATTTAACTGTCTAAACTGGAATGGATTTTTGGTTTTCATAATGTGTCTTTAGAAGCTGTAAGCATTTAAGTAAATTGTAGTATTATAAGTACAACATGTTGCAGTGAAGATTGCCAACGTGGAAGGCTAACTTGTATGCTGTGTATTAAATTGCCTCCTTTCCCTTTAATTACTTGAGACGACATATTTGCGGCAATGTAATACTTCAGATCGTAACCCGATATTTTACTCCTTTTCCAGATTGATTGCCATTGTGGCCAACACAACTGCACACATCTATGATAGAGAAGAACAGATCTTGACTATTAGGATGATCGTGTTGGAATTATAAGTTTAGAACGTATATAAGAACTTGAAAATGAAGATTCTGAACAACACCTTCCACGCGTAGTGGCATGAACAGCAATTTTTGGGAGGACTTTATTGTAATTAGCTAACATTTTTCAACACAATAAAAATTACCATTGCTCACATATAGCTATGCAGAATATTGATTGCTAGTTGAGGGTGTACGGCTTTGAACCCCGGTGACTGGTAGGCCTAATTGGGCATGCAGAAACCTTGATTAGTTTACAATGGCACGTTTTAGTCTTAACATTGAGACTTGCTGTTTATACGTTATTTGGGAAAGCAAGATCAAATTTGGGCAAACTTTTTTGCATCCCCAAAAAGATGCACTCCCGTACACTTATGAGCACGCACGTTGATTACTACAAAACACCACATCCCTCTACCAACAAAGCAGAAGTTCACAACGTTATTATACGCTCACAAGAAAATCCGAAATGCAACTTAAACGTTGACAAAAACTTCACAGGTCTAACCTGTCTGGCGGTCGCACTAGTCGGCCACTGCGAGTGCGGTAATAATAATCACTTTGACCTGAGTCAGCAGCAGAATCTGGCATAGGAATTAGGTGATGGCGATCACGACGTACACAAATACTCGGCGTGCGAACATTATAAGAACGAGGTTGCTCAGACCTTGATTCTACAGTACCGTCCCTGTCGTTGCCAATCCAAACATAAGTGTTCGGTTGTAGAGGTGGCAGCTCTTGCTGTGTGGCACTGCATGGTTGAAATTACGCGTGTTCGAGCGTCTCAGGGCAGCGTCTGTCTGCCGAAATGTCCATAACTCCGGTCGGGAGTCAGACCCTCTGTTGTGATCGGAACTGTCGTACGAAGCTTCCAACCCATTAATTGACCGCCGGTCCACGGTATATTCGTGGCTGCTGTCTGATGCTATAACGGCGGTATGGTTTTCGTGCTGGTGCTTGAGTGGGCAAGGCGTTGTTTCAAAAAGGCTCTGGATGGAAAACCTTGTACGATAGAAACACAAATTCTTCACAAAAACGTTAGTCATATTGTGTAGTTCATGAACATCGAAATAAAAAAAATTTCCACTTCTTTTGGAGAGAAAAAACACCCGAAAACAAGGGTGGATTGCCTGTTTTTTTACTTTGAAAGTTTATTGCGCCTATTCCAACAATGGGAAAAATGTAAAAATTACAGAAACGGTTGCTATAGCTGTTACAAAGCATCCTGCCAAGTTTGGAATTAAAAAATTGTAGAGAAGAAAAGTTATGACAGTTTTTATATCACCTGGTCCTAGACAGCATTTCTGCTTTTCGACTCCGTCCGAAAACGCACATGCGTTCAGCTGTGCTTTGCCGATCGCTAAATAACTCAGTTTGGTTTCGATTTGACTGAAACGTGCAGCACTATTTCGTTTCAATACGTAAAACCTTCATAGATATTTTCGTTGCACTAACTGAACTCCGAAAAAAAATTATTACACACATTGTACCACAAAAAAAACACGCAAAATTTTATTTTCGCATGAAAAAGCCACACAAAATTTTCTTTGCACAAAAAAAACAACGCGAAATTTTACTTGCACGTGGCCTGAGCATTCGACAATTGCCAGCTCTTGGATGCTGAAATGTAACGCTTCTGCTGTTGTGGTTGTTGTTGCAGAAAAAATGTGAATATCACAGAACATGTTGTGATTACCTTGTAGTGGCCGCATGTCAAGATTGTAGTGCATGAAACGAGAGGAAAAAACTCAAACATTTTATCAGCTGGTCGTAAATATGGTTTGAGATTCGTGAAAAAGTTATGCGCGCACGTTCAAGTGCTTGGCGTTGTTGCGATTGTAAAGAACGAGCGGCAGGGGTGCAATGTGAGCTATTGTTGGCAGGATCTTTTGTTGTCCTCTGTTGAACTCTAAATCTCCATTGATATGTATTGTTGGGAAGCAGCAAAAAGATCACAAGCCGCGATCACTGAATTACTGCTTTTTCGCAAATCAACGGGTATTATTCTTCGCGATGCCCTTCCTGCATTACAAAGGCTTTGCGCTTAGGGCTATTTGAAGGCTGCCAAGCGCGAATGTTTGTGAAGCAGTGCGCATTGCCAAGTGCGAATGTTTGTGAAGCTGCCGAACAGGCAGCTCCAGCAGTTACTTGCTGTTGAAAATAAAACAATTTTACAGCAGCTAAAACCGTCAACTCTCTACATGATGTTCCAACTCACACTAATTTTTTATCCACATCATACTGACATGCGTTCAGAAATGCTTTACATTACACTAACGGGTCATTTGAAATCTGCCAAGAACGAATGTTTGTGAAGCAGCGTTGAAAAAACGGCTGAAGCATTTACTTGCTGCCGAAAAAAATATTTATACTCAAGCAAAAAAGGTCAAATCTCTACGTGATATGTTTTAACTCAGTAAAAAAGTTTTTGAGTAATTATTTATGCACTCTGCATTGGCATGCGTCCGCAAATGCTTTACACTAACGGGTCCTTTGAAATCTGCCAAGAACGAATGTTTGTGAAGCAGCGTGGAACACGCGGCTGAAGCACTTACTTGCTGTCGAAAAAAATATTTATGCTCAAGCAAAAATTATCAAATCTCTGCATGATAGTTTTTAACTCAGGAAGAAAATTTCTGAGTGATTGTTTATCCACATTACATTAGAAACCGCTCCCAATGAAATGCAATGTGACGAGACAATCAGCCACATGGTTACAGCAGGCCGCTCTTATTTCCGCATTCTGCGAAACGCGTGCGTGACTGCAGGCATAACCACCATGACTGCAGGCAAAATATACCATGGTTGCTTTGAAATGCTCTCCTGACCACACCGTACGTCAGCGAACATTATAAATACATGTTTCTGGTTGCTAGTGACTTGTACGAAATGTTCGTACTTCATGGAGGAAAACATACGACCCGGCGCTCAACGGTTGGCATTTGAAATGAAGTACGAGTATATCGTACGCCAGCCACGAATATACCGTGTGCCGGCGTTCGGCGGTTGGGCAAGTTTCCAGACATCCGGCGTTCGATGTGTTAAAAGTTCTGCTGGACTAAATACTAATCCGGACTGTGAGCTTGTTGCTCGGTAAGCAAGCAATGCACTGTGGATACCACCGACCTTCGCCTTCCTCAGCATGCTTTTGATTGTCTGGACTGCCCTTTCCGATTCGCTGTTGCTCTGAGGGAACTTGGGACTGCTGGTCGTGTGACGAAAACCGCAGGACGACGAAAATTGGCGGAAAGCATAAGCAGAATACTGCGGTCCATTATTTGAAACAAGCTCGTCGGGGATCTTGTGTCGAGCGAAGATTTTCTTCAGAACCTCAATCACACTCGTACCGTTCTGCAGAGGAGCAAGCTCGACATACCTGGAAAAGTAATCAACAACAAGGAGGAACGTTTGTCCTTGCCCGAAGAACAGGTCACTGGCGACTCTCTACCATGAACGCTCTGGTAGAGCTATCGATAAAAGTGGCTCAGGAGGAATCTTTCTTTCCTTCTGACAAACGTGACACTTGGAGACATAATTCTCGATATCATCGTTGATTATCGGTCACCAAACGGATGAGTACGCTCGTCTGTGGCGCTTCGCGATTCCTTGATGAGCACTGTGAATGCAAGTGAGACATCATTTCGCAGTTTAGCAGAAATGATCAGCCGATAGCCCCTTAACAAGAGACCTTCAGCGAAAGTGATTTCGTCACGTACCGAAAAGTAAGGTTTCAGATCAATGCTAATCTTTCGTAGCTGACCATTCTGGCAGAACTTTATAATATCCTGGCTCGCCTCATCATGTTCGAAGACTTGGTGAATTTCATCGAGTCTGTGTGACGTTGCAGGAAGAGAACTGATTACTTGATACACAAAAGACTCTACAAGCGATTCTAAACAGACACTGTCAGTTGACAGGATTGGCGCCCTTGACAAAGCATCGGCAGTAGCAAGTTTGCTGCTTGGTACGTACACAACTTCATAACTAAAACACATCAGTCGCATGCGAAAACGTTGTATGCGTGGGGACAACTGATCAATGCTTTTGGTGTTTAAAAGACTCACCAGTGGTTATGGTCGGTTTGAACGATAACTTGCAGTCCAGTAATATAAGCTCTGAACTTCTCACACGCCCAGGTAACAGCGAATGCTTTTTCTAACTGGGGATACTTTCTCTCAGTATAAGTCAATGACCGCGACGCATAAGCTGCAGGGTACAAAGTACCTTCAAAGTCTTGTAACTGCACAGCTCCCAGACCTAATGAGGAAGAATCGCTGACACAACTGTTCGTACCAGAGATGAGCATCAGATTGGACTTGGGTTGGACTGGATCCGGACTATGAGGAATTTTGTTGATTCTGGATTGGATCCGGATTGTGAATTGCTTGATAAATTTAGGTTCAGGACCGGATTTGGACTGAGTAAATCGAAAAGACTTGCGTAATTCTTGTCATTAAAAAGCTAAAAAGCTGTATTTAGTTAATATTTTGGATTTTATTTGGACTTGGATTTTAAATTTCTTAAACCTTTTGGACTATGGTTGGACTTGGACTGTGTTTTAGAAATTCAGGACTGGATCTGGACAGCAAAATATGGCAGTCCTGGTTACTGGTTAGTACTCGAGAGTCGAAGTGGCGCAAAACCCATGGAGCCACTAGGAGTCGCTTTACATCATTAAAAGCACATTCCTCTTCGACTCCCCACTGCAGGGCTGGATTAAGAGGGGGTAACGGGGGCAATTGCCCCGGGTCCTCCGCTTGAAGGGGCCCCCCATTGAAGAGGAACTTTTGCCCGCCTGTTCCAATTCAAGCCGGGAATCGAACTATCATGATTCCCAGGGAGAGAACTAATCTTTAGCCAAATTGCGAACGCCTTACCGACTGGACTAAAGAAGCGCCTCCCTAGTCCG
>Ga0210059_1003646_pt1 | contig 24722 bp, 25 predicted proteins | sample Ectturendosymbi2_FD_188042 | JGI IMG/M metagenome (GOLD analysis project Ga0210059, IMG submission 188042) | Ecteinascidia turbinata endosymbiont from Florida, USA - Sample 2 (SPAdes) (version 2) | ecosystem: Host-associated > Tunicates > Ascidians > Unclassified | place: Key West, Florida...
CACCTATCACGTCCTGCAACAGAAAAGACATTCGTTAAAAAATGGGTTTTTTATCGAACAAAATATGGGTACGCATCTTTTTGGGTCACCCTGTAGATGTCTCTTGGTAACCAGTTCCGTCACCACAGAGGGCTTTGCCCACACGAAACGACGTTCCAAGGCCCCCAAATTGAACGGCGAGACACTATAAATCAGTAGATTTTTTATAAAATTTTAGAATGTCAAGCCTCCCTATTTAAGACCTGCTGGCGACGGTTCTGTTGGTAACGGACAAAGGCAAGGAATAACATTTTCCACGTCTTTTTGGAAGAAGCCCAGTGGTGTAGTGCTGAAAGAGGTCTGGGAACGCCGTTCCTACACCAAATACAAAAGAAGACTATACCAAATTGTTCGAAAAAAGCTAGCATTCGCCTACAAGAATTTCCACATTGAATCTTTTTGTTTCACTGCAGACTTTTGACTAGTAGTGCGAATCTGCGTGTCGCTAGCACATCTGTGAGATCGCAGCCATGTTTTATTGTAATCTGTGCAAAAAGGTGTGGGAACGCCATTCTCAGTCTCACACGTTCCACCGCACTACATCACTGAAAAAGCCCTCGCAACAGGGATATGCTACATTCTACCAACTCAACTATTAGTTGGTAAATACATCATTTTATCATTATTGAAGAACTGTCTTTGCAGCCGGATGAAATGGCTGCGCCGACCGGAATTGGTTCGCGGGTCGTAGTATGGACACTCCTGGTTTAGACTAACAGTGAACAAGAGCGTTCACATAAGCAACCGGAAATAGCAACCTGTTACCGTGATGTTGGTGTTAGCAGCAGCGGTGTAGTCGGGTGGGAACGCGTTACCACACCCTTTTTGCACAAGTAACGTTGCTTGAAGCGCTTGGAGCATCATAAATAAATAAATGTCAAGTTACCTCGTGTATGCACCGAGCGTGGTTGCGTCATTACTATTTGTGACATCAATTATGTCGCAAACAGTGGAAATTCTTGTAGGCCAAATGCGCACTTTATTGGAACTATGTGGTGCAGTCTTCCTTTTCATTTGGTGTGGGAACGACGTTCCCACACCTCATTTTTTAGCACTACACCCCTGGTTAGCAGAGTATCATGTCAACTAGACTGTTCACAAACAAGTAGATCGCATTGACTGGGAATCACGCAGTAAGTATGCACAAAACATTAAAGCACAAATATAATATTAGTTTATTTCAGACTCGTGGTCCATACAGACGCGATCATAGACACAAGAGCCCAAATGTATCCACCACGATTGCAATTGCTTCGGTTGCTTCTTTTTGAGGACTTCGAAGTCTCAATGTGATCGATTAGATTCTAATGGACAAAATGCTTTCTTGTGTGCAAAGAAATAGATATTGCGAAACTTATTTTAGCAAAATAAAAATATGACACAACGCACTGATGTTTCACAGGCCGAGAGAATACTTTTTGTTTGGAAACTTCCGTTCTTTAAATCTCATTCCATTTCCCGATCGTTCTTATTTTTCGATCCAGATCAGTGGCAGTCCTGGTTATAGTGTGGGTGATGCCGGATTGACACTGTTTATATCCTGAAGCGGAACGATGCCCGGTCTTGTTCCACTTCAGACGAGGCTCGATCTTGAGCCAAGCCATCGAGGAAGCAATTGAAGCAATTTAGGTGCACCCCGTCCGATTAAGCCAAAGAAGCGCTTTCCTCGCCTTTTCAGATCGAGGCATTTTATATTTCGACTTTCTCATCCGCTCCCAGGTACTTTCATCTGGGGCTGTCCCCTTGGACTTAGTCGATTTCCTGAGCCGAATCATGTTGTGGCATCACTTGCCACTACAATCCTACCAGGACATCTTCGGATTATGTAGGCCTATTGTATTTACAGCTATAACGTCTTTCTCCATTTAGCCCACCTGTTAATCCACCGTATAATGTTGCTGGGATAATGTTCTTGTTCAATGTCACACAGCGTGTTTTAAAGAATTGAGTGACATGAAACGAGAACGTAGTAGTGATTTTCACCGAGAATTCGCATTTCAATCATAGCATCGGCTTCATTTTATAAGTTATAAATGATATCGATGGTAAATACAGTTGCAATCGCCAATACTGTAAAGAAACAACTTGATTCTGAATCAACTGAACATAGTTCAGGCCTAGACAGGGGCGTAACGAGGTTAAATGGCGCCTCATACAACTATTATTCCATATCAAGATTTTTTGCAGGCCAGATTTTGTTTTATTTGGATAATCCGGATCCGGTTGAAAGGAAAACGATTTTCAGTCTGAATCCAAAAAAATCCAAATATCCGGCCGGATTGGATTCCAAAATCCGGATCCTGTACACCACTGGTCTAAAATCTAAAGCAGGCATGTGCAACCTTTTAGACTGGCGGGCCACATTCGATTTATAAGAAGTTATCGCGGGCCGCATCAATTTTTATGGGATGAAGCTTTATTCATTCTCTTAAAAATTCGTTTTTTGGTGTTCACTCAACAGATTTGGAGTATATGTTGTAATTTCCACTGTTTGAAACTACCAACCACATGCCGGCGACAGGCTTATTGAAAAACTGTGAAGTAGAGCAAAACTGCAATAGTGAAAAATATTGGACTTAATCTTAGACTTCAATTGTTTTTCTTTTTCTAACTGTAACATAAACCCCAACCGGACGCACGTACCTAAACACCAAACCCTAAACCCTAATCATCAGTTTTCTCAGCGTATTTGATATGTAGAATGTTGCTCTGTGCATGCGCACATGGCGTGAAGTCAGAAACTTCGCTTGACACCGGTGATTCAGCCTAAAATGTTATTGTAAAACGTTCTGTTTTGTCTGTCTCTATTGACCAGCGTTGTGCAGAAGTATGTATTTGTACTATGGACTTCGTATCAGCGGGCGAAAATACATTATTATTATTATATGTGACCGTTTGCGAAAAAGTTGTACCACGGTTGAATTAGCACGATGTTGTCATCGAATGAAATTTCTTGAAAATGAATGCTCCACCCCCAAATGAAGAGCTGGTTGCGCCCCTGCGTAACAATAACATGGCAACGAATCTTCAAAGGTTCACTTCAAGTTACGAGAATTAATGCGTTTCCCCGGATGTGACATTTGACCTCAGACAGTAATGGTCTTAGAGTGTATAGGCGTGCAAACTGGGGCCCCCCATTTTCAATTTACGCGCTTTGATGGGACCCCATTTTTAGTTTACGCGCTTTCAAAAATTTAAGAGATTTCTTTATGATTTTATTTTTTTTATAATGTGTACACAATAAAACTTAATTCGATATGTTTCAACACACTTGGATTTTAAACTGAAGATAAGAAGCCAAACTGAAATGATTAAACATAAATAGTTTTTTGTATGACCAAAGGACAAGGGGCCCCAGTCAAAACGTAAAAGGTCCTCAACCAAGATATCTTGTAGCCCCTGCGCATTTCGTGGTTGCTATGTAAAGCACATCGAATCCACCGTCCCAACTGTTCAAGTACAGTAATGATAAAAAATAAAACTTTCCCGCTGAACCATAGCTTAGCATGCGCCAACTATATTTATGTAACCAGGGGCTACAAGAAGTAGGCCTACATCGCATCCGGGCCCAGTAGGTATGCCATCATGAGTTCTCTTAAATTTTTGTGTTTATTGCTTGATCCCCCGGAATGAGAAACCGTTCGAAGCTAAGTTGTGCGGCTTATAGTACTGAAAGCTAACAAGACAAGTTAACAAATATTCCGGGTCGATGTATGCACATGTAACGGCAGAAAAAAATAGGAATGGTGGTGAATAAGCAGAGAAAACAAGACCCACAATCGCGAATTAAAAACACGACCCCTTTCACTTTGTATTGGATTGTGATGTTCAAGATGCTTCAATTTTCGTTATGGTTACCATAAGCATGATACATGATTTTCTTTCGTTTCATATTGCTGTAAGCAAATATGAGGGGTAGAAAGAGAAAGCATTCTTATGTTCGGTCCTGGGCGACACTTAGCATCGCTACGTCACTGCAGCAAAGCATACGGTGGGATATTACCTCGCTGGTTTCAAGTGTAAACCTAATTCGTGCCAAAAAGTCTATTACTCCAATAGGCCGAAATATGTTTTTCTTTGCTTGAACCGAAGAATCGCGGGCAAAATTTTTAAAACTTGTTTTTGACTGAGTGAGCAAATTTGGATGGATAAAAGAAGTTTCACTTGTGTTTCTTAGATTTCAAAGCAGTGCTTCCGTTTTAATAACCTCTTAATTCTAAATCAATTTCTTGTCGTGTGAAGGAGCAATGAAACTAGGAAATGTGAATGAGGCGTCATAAAATTGGAAAAGCTTTCTTAGCCAAAATACCCGAAATATGTGGCGAAGAAAAATGAGTGTCAATGCAGAATGTAAGCTTATCTCCTAATGTTAACATGAAAATGTAGTGAAGCAGGTGGGTGGTTAGCAAGTGCTTTAAACCAGGGGTGGCCAACTTGTCTTCGACTAGGATCAAGTAGAAAATTTCTTGATAACTTGCGATCGACCAGTTGGTACTGTACTAAAGTCACAAATACAAAATGTCATAAAATTCAACGTTTTTCTTGTAAATATTTTTCTATTTACCACACATTTACGATCGAGAGCCGTATTTTCATGTTTCAGTTAATTTAGTACTTCACAATAATACACCAAAAGTACAATCAATTAATTCATTTATAATTTTTACGTACTTTCTGATATATGATTAAAAATGTTCTTGTTAAGTATCTTGTCAATTCAATGCCAAATTAGGCGCATCGACTGGTCGACCATCGACCTGTTGGTCACCACTGCTTTAAACGAAGAAACACCTCAGGGCAATAAATTGAAAGCATCCTTTCCTGATGAGTTACCTTTTACTGTGCTGTTTTGACTAGTCCTGCTGCATACACTCGCCTACATCAACTGCGCTTCTTTACAAGCCTCTTTTCCACATTCTTAAATAACCTACTTCCATATTAGGTAGCAGGCCAGAACATGGGAGCTTCATCAAGGCATAACCTCCTGTCCTTACACAGAAGGGTTGGTAGTGTTAACGAACAAAACATTTACAAATTTTTCTGAGTCAAAAAAATTTATTGAAGCATGTAGCGGAAAACACCTCCAATAGGCAATTGGTTATCCGACATTTGTTAGTGAAAAATGCGTAGACCATCTTAATGCTGTCAACATTTTTGACGTTCACGTATTTCTTCAAAGAATATGTAAATTACGCCACATGCTTCAGTCCTAAGAGGGAAGTGACTACAAACTTTCGCAGTATTAGGTCGTTTACACAAATTTGGGATGATTTTTATTATCTTGACATTTGTCAATATTCCAGATATTTTGATATAGCATAATTCAAGGAGTTAGCATCAGAAAAATGTGAGGTCAAGGTCTCGGTCTCAACTTTCAGGTCTCAGTTTCGGGCTCGGCTTTCATGAAAAAGTCTCGGAGGTTACGGTCTCGACTACATCACTGGTATGGGGAAAAGAAAAAAAGAACAGTACAATTCTACTTGTCGTGAATTAATGATGTAAGGCGATTTAAAAGTGTGGTCTTTCCCTGAAAGATCACAGTTCGACCAACAAAAATAGCCATTTTCTTGGCCTACAAAAGGTAATAACTTTTGTGTGATACCCAACGATTGTCACAGAGAAGCTGGGTTATTTAAAAACGTGAAGTCTTTTTGACGCTCCCAAATTTGACTGCCCTCCCCCAAACACCTGGCGTGGATTCATTTATGATTAAATTTCACAGGTGTGGAGAAAACAAAACAGTGAAAATTAACGAACATTTATTTAAGTATCCAAGTGATAATAGGAGACAAAAAACATGTTAGAAAAAATATCAAATGACAGATAAATCAACAAGACTAACTCACATCAGAAAGGGAAGATTTACTGTACCAGTTAATCATAAAATACATAGAACATATCACTTGGTACTAAAGCACAAAGTAGGAACGACGCAAGATGAGTAAAACAAACTCCAGTTGTTACTTTGCACCATCTAGCTGAGAAGGCGGGTCGTTTTTCTGCAGTTGTTTGAAGTCAAAGTGAGATTGAAACTTGAGGTGGTCACGTATTTCTGACAATACCATGGGCCCAATGAATTTGAGGGAGCATTGCCCTTGTGAAGATTTGCCTTGGGCAAAAAGAATTTGAAGTTGCAAGTCTGGTGTGTAAATTATGGACTGTCTGAATCAATTGAGATACTGGATAAAATGTGATGGGAGTAGATTGTTTTCAGCAGACATCTGTTTTAAATCCCAGAAAATTGAACACAAACAATGAAAACAGAATAATGATCTTACAGATTTCAATTATAGCATCTGTTTCATTTGAGTTTCAAATGACATCGATGGCAATTACAGTTGCAATTGTCAATACTGCAAGAAAACTCTTCTTCAGATCTAGCGTGTGCCCGGATCAATAAATTTGTCAGTGACATGAGATTAATGGATCAACGGGACCAGACAGTAAATTTCATGCAAATGCTATTTTGCAGATTTAATTTCTTAGGATTTCTATAGAAACTAACCTGTCAGACATACGTCACAATGCAGAAAATCGATTGTTTTTTGATTTCTTGAGAAAAATACACCAGGCCTTTATTGAGAGGCTCGTATTCTGTTCGTTGTGATTTTGACCATTCTGGTGAAAAGTATGTTATGCTCTTTGCTACATATGTATAGCCTGGAAAGCCTACATGGGAAATTTGGACCTGACCAATACTATTACGTGAAATCGATTTCCCATTAAAATTTTTTCTTGACTGATTCCTTCCTTATCCCCATTGCGAGAGTACTTACTTGAATATAGACATGTGCAGGCTTGAATCATCACAAAAAGATGAAAGCAGAGCCCAGTCGACTGATTCCTCAAAAGCTTACAGAAAATCGAAGTATGAGGAAAAGGTAAATAAACACTATAATTCTATTCAGTCATGTGTTTCAGTCAGACTGTGTCCCCAGGAAATTTAATATAAACACACAACACGTTCAGTCACCCAATGTTTCAAGTAGCAATGAAGACCATCCGCCGAGATGGCTGTATTCAGCTTATTCTTGTATAGGGAAAGTGTTTTCTGTTTGTGGGGACTTCATATATGTCTCAGTGTTTACGTGATTTCGCCCGTCATACATGACCCAAGACAAATGATCACATAACAATCTCCGAACCTTTGCGTTTATTTTGGCGCTAACTTTTGTTTTCACTTTGCCAATCAAACTACGTTGCTTCAGTAATCAGACTCGTAATCATTCAGTGAGTCTTCGTCGTCCGATGTGGAGAGCTCCCGATCCCAAAGGACTTCGTAATGTCCATCGTCATCATCATCACTATCAACATCGTCATCTTCCCCCGAGAACAGTAGCTTCATGTAACAGTCATCAGTGACTTCAGGCCCAGCAGCGATAGTGATCCAACCAGGTGCTTTAGTCATGGTACACTTGAAGCAAATCGGTCCCGACTCTTCCCTGAAGTCAGGCTGCAAAAAACGTCTGTAAGGCGTAAACGACACGTTCAACATTAGCAACTGGAAGTTGATGAAGTGTCGCTTGACAAAGTTAACTATCAATTGGAACACGATAACAATTCATAAATTCAGTTCAAACGAGTTGGAAAAGTAGATTGAATAACACCAGCCATTCGTTTCGTTCACAAGATGCTGAGAAATTCAACACTGTAATTGGAGTGGTAGACCACGGTTTTCATTCTCAAAGCCAGAGACAAGAGAAGTGTAGTATCTCCAGAATTCTCAACACATTGTCTGAATCGCATTATCACAAGCGATTGAGGACCAGCTTATTATCTCGCCAAAGCAAATAGCGAATGCCACTTGACTATACCAAGTGTAATGTTTTAATTGTCGCACGGCAAGAAAAGACCTCAAAGAAGAACCCGTATCCATTTTATTTGAAAATCAAATCCAAAGACTTGACTCGTCAAGATAGTCAGGGTCCGGCTATGAACCAGCTATGTCTAACACGCGGCCTGGTCAAAAATATGTTTCAGCGCAGTAAACTTTTGATTGTTGTGCATCTGCAATACAATGACAACCAGGGTTGCGGAGTCAGAGGTAAAATATCCGACTCCGGCTTTTCCAAAATTTCCGACTCCTTGACATGAAGGGAATTAATTTGGCTGTTAAAATCAGTGGAAATCCTGGTGCGCAGCAAGCAATCTCGGTTTCAATAAAAGTTTCAAAAGAAATTTTACTATTTCAACAGGAATTCCCAATTTTTCAGTGTGATGTAAAAAATTATTTAATTGGACAGTCCGGAGTCGGAGAAAAAAATTCGACTCCGACTCCCAGTTTTGTTAGGAATTCGACTCCACCACCCTGATGACAACCTGTCTTTATTTTGATCATCTTAAAGTCAACACTTTCGATGCAGTGGTCTTTGGTCTGCCTGTTCATCATATACTGCTTAGCGGCATATTTCCACGTGCCCACTGAACGCACGACTAATTTCTACTCATGTGTTCCTCTCCATTAAACGTAGTTCTGACTACCTTGTTTTTCCACTGGCACTAAATTTGCCTGTGATGTCACAGGGAGTGATTAATATCCTGAAACATCGACGTCTATGATGGACTTGTCACGTGTGCCGTATGGAGGACAACCACCTGCCAAAGCAAGTTGTGTGTAGCGAACTACCCCATGCTTCCTGACCGACCGGGCGTCCAAAACTGCGTTTTCAGGGTTCATGGTGTGACACTTCGCGACAAGGTTAGCAAATAAGAAATACAAAGCCTAGAATGTCGAGCCACTCCTCATCCGAAGCGAGGTATCCCAGATAAGGTAGTTCGACCATGTGTCCAGAAAGCCGGAAAAGATTGGCAAATCCTGCTGATTACAATTATGGGGAAGCGGTCTAAAGGTCAACCAGGAATAGGTGGTGTTAACACCTCAGACCTTGCTTGGTTACGTTTTTGCGTGGAAACAGCAAAACTATCTGAGACTGCTGTTGCCCGTGAAGTATTTCGAGTCCTATTAAGGCTAATGTCCCCCCAACATCCTTCACAGAAGAAAAGTGGGCACGAAAATGAGAGAATAAATCAGCTTTTTTACTTTGCGGCAGTCCACCGATGCACAGAAACACAATAAACGCCACTGTTCCTCACACCATGTGCGCCTACTTCCGACACAGTCAAAGTCATCTTGACAATTATTTTAGAACTCACCCCTTTGATGCTAGGTTGCACGAATGTAGCGAATGTCTTGATTTCAATTAAATTACGACATAAAATGCAACGGCGAATTCCACCTGGATCACTTTCGTCCAACGATTTCGTCGGCACAAGCAGCAAAAATCGAACCTGGAAAAGCAACTCGAATTAGTAACTCCATTAATTATTTCGGTAGTCGGTAAGAAATACCCAACAGGCCGAAAGCATATTAGCAGCATTTCGAAATTATATTAAACATCATCAATCAGTTTTTTTTGCCCTAACAAGGGCACATGCTTCGGGACAGCATCACCTGTCCTCGGCTGTGGAGACTGTTTTTCTTGTGGGAATTCATATGAGTCACCTTTCGGGTTGTTAATATTCTTTTCGCCTGACTACAACTGTGTCAGTTACTAGGGCTGTCAACATGATCCCAATCGAACGGCTTGAAGCACACGAACACTTCATATGTTGACAAGCGAATGCGTTTCAGCCAAGGTCAAGCGAAGTTCGTAATTCACACTCGCTGCTAAACTTGGTGGAGACGTTGGCTTTAGAACTTCAGCCGAGCGAACGGCATCTGAATAATTGGGGCAACTTTGCTGCTCGAGCTTAGGCAATCAAAGTAAGTTTGAACTGCAAGCTAATTCGTGGCAAGTCCTTTTCAAATTTGTGCATGCCAAGATAGCAGCTATAACGCTGTAAATATCTTGTGTTTCTTGTGGTTTTCCTTGTTTTAAGAAGGCTTTCTTCAATATTCATGCATAACTGCAGCAGTGAGTTTGGGGTTATGACCATTCCCGAACACTTGAAATCCAACAAAACATACCACATTTTTCCATATACATACTGCAACTGTGCAATTCTCCTGCAAACCTTCGAAGCATAGATGAAGCTTGTTTTAACTGCTTACTCGATGTATAATTCATAAAGTATCGAGTTCAACGCAAACCTCAAGTCCCAACCAAAGCACTGGGAAAACTGTCGCGACTAACCAAGCACTTTATCGTGCACAACTGACCTTGGCTATGGTGGACAGGGTGAGTGTTGGTGAAACAAGCTCGAATCGTTTGTGAGAAAAAAGATACATCGACACGTTGCAAACTTAACAAATTGCCTCAACAGCTCCATTCACCATTTTGTAAAACGACATGAAGGTTAGATCATTACGGCACGTCACATGCATTGTCATGAAGTCAAAAACTAGCATGCTACACAAAACGTCTCTTTTTATATAAATTGAGGAGTGATATTTACGTTTAATTCCTTCAAAATATTCCATATGTCAAAAGGCATGATAAGAGAGCGCTTGGCTCGAGTCATTGCTGCGTACAGGAGATTGGCTTCTTCCTTGCACACATCCAACAAATGACTACTGCCTGAAACGAGATTAGACTACATAAAACAGGCGGGAATGCTTCCATAAAAAACAAACCAGATTAATTTTAAGTATTTTAGGATCTAGTAGGTAAGTGTAGTTCAGTAGCGAAAATGTTTACAATATGATGTCACATTTCTGGGTGTTCCAAACGTCACCAAACAACAAGTTTAGGAAGGCGTTTACTAGTTCAGAAATTTCTCCTTTAGGTGAAGACGGTTCCACTTTCTCCTTTAAGGTGAAAAGGGTTCCACTTTCTGTCTAAAGTAAAGGAGTTCCATTTTCTGCCAAGAACGAAGGGAGTTCTATTTTTCCTTAAAGCGAAGGGGTTTCATTTCTTAACGTGAAAAGAGTTCCACTTTCTCCATAAGATGAAGGGGTTTACACTTTCTGCCTAAAGTAAAAGGGGTTCCACAATATGGTTAGGGTGAATGGGGTTACTGTTCAAAACCAACGGATTCATTCCCCTCGCGAGACACTCTGAGACTGTGGTGTGCGTTGCTTGTTGCAAAGAACACAAGTTTCTTAGTTGAAAAATTTAGTCCATGCGGGACAAACGTGGCGAAACTAGACTCACCAGGGTCCTCGCAGAGCTCGGCCAATAAGTCGTCATGGCAAATTGTCACAGTGTCGAACTCCAGTCCTTTTGCATTGTGAATCGTGCTGACGACGATATCGACTTCTTTATAATTCCTCGGAAGCGCCTGTTAAGCGTTACATGAAGTGTTGGTTGCGCGGAAAACTTCGGTATCATATAATCTACTGTTTGTCGTTTGTCTTCAGGAAACTTGCGTGGATAACTCAAGACGTAAGACACGTTGTTTAAACATACGAGGTGGACGTAGCCAAACGAGATAATGGTGTTCTCGTTAAGCGCCAAGGCAAGAGTTGAGTTGGTATGGTAAACTACGTGTTGCGACTAAGGTACCACTTAATCGTAATGCGTTGTGCCAACAAAAACCCCTTTGAGAACCAGCGGTGTGATTAAAGGGGGGCGAGCGAGACACTTGGCTCGAGCCCACTATTTCAGTGCTCCTCTCGAGGTATTTCACGCATACATTTTCATTTTTAGTGTGTCGTGGAATGTGCCTGTGGTAATTATTATTCCATTTCTTGTGTTCACTGGTCGCAGTGTTGTAATCACTGCTGGGTTACCACAATGCTTGCTGGGTTACCACAATGCTCCGTGTGTTTGGTTATCTGCCAGTATCGCATTATGTGTTGGTTGGTCTGAGTAGAAAGGAACTGCATCTTGATGGACCATTTCTATTTCTTTTTTTGTTTTGTATTAGCATTGATCAATAATGCCCATTTTATCAGTCAAGTGTATCAGCTGTCAATCATTGAAATGTCCTTGGATTCCCCTGCAACTGATGACGTCACAGGCACTGTTTCATGACTCCCCTTTTCTGGGTCCCCTTTTTTCTCCCAAGTGCTTTTTGAGCTGAGGCATGAGGCCACTGCCCCTTCAAGCCATTGCCTCCTCAGGCCTCTGTCCTTTTTTCACACGGGCCCTTTTTTTCTCTCGAGTCCTTCAAGCCTTGAAACCACATGCCAACGTATCAATTTTATTTTCACAGATGATTCGCTAGTCATCCAAACTTGACAAGGCGATTTTGTTCATTTCTTCAATGAAAAGCTCTTGCCCTCGTGAACGAACAATGTTCATCTTTCGATGTTCTTCTTTTCCGGTGAACAAGCATTATTTGTAATCCTAAAGATGGACTGATTTTGAAACGACGGGTTTCTTGACACCTTTGCAGCGTTTCTCCTCGTTTCCATGTAACCGTTTATTTTTTTCCCGTGATTTCAAGCAATCGTCACCGCTGTCGCTATTTGTTGCATTCACAAACACCGCTATTTGTGCCTCGTCACATTTGACTGCATTCGTGATGGTGGTAGGCGTCCACGTTTCAGCTTTGGTTTGTGATAGTGACGCACCATCGGCCGAGCTTTAAATAATTTTTAAGGGCGCTCCTTTATGACGTGACAGAGTCTTTTCTTTGAGTTGCAAAGCTAGGTATTTTTGCCACGCACACAGTTCTGAACGGCAGCCAAAAAGTGTGCTTGAAAATGATGGCAGTTCCAGGCAATGAAACTTGTAATATAAGTTTTTTTGGAATCAAGCAGGGATTTTGAAACGTAAAGTTCACCAGAACCGCAACAGGTTGGCAGCCTACAAACTGATCAAAATCTTTCAAAAAAGCTGATTTTCATCTGATGGAAGTTCATTAGATTAGGATTAGTGGTAATCGCAAAAAAGCTTGTTCACAATGGTTAAGATACTGTTGGGGTATATTTGTGCTAAGCCACTAGTTCTCTAATTTGATTATGTTAGATTTGCGGTGAAATCAAACTGGGACGGGGGCAATTCAGTGTTGAAAAGCTGAGTTGGCCCCATTGCAATTTTTTTCGATTGATTAAGTGACTGTTGATGAGTGGTTGATATTGTTGACTCAAATTGATTCCGCAATAGGGTGTTGTAAAGGGGAATGGTTGAAAAATAAAACAACAGAAACTGCACATTGATCCACTTTTATTTCATGAAAATGCATGTCCCCACCGGGAAGCAACAGTTTCGTATCAGCGTATCCTTTTGTTGTCGCATGGTGATTGTGTTCTGGTGCTTTCAAGTATGTGACTTGGTGGCCATCCACATTCAAATCTCTAGCCATTGTCGACGCAGGGCTAGAACGATTTAAAAAAATGTTTTCAATCCACTGTTTCGGAACTACTTCATCTCTGTGTATTGGACTAGGGTTTGTGTGTCTTATAGAATGTCCGCTCATGTTCAAATCGCTTCCACCAACACTTTTTGAATCAACATAAGATTTATTTGCCGCATCACCTTCATCACCTGGAGGAAAAACGTTTTTAATCGCCTTTTGATTCATATCAATCGGATCACCTCTTTCAAAAATTTTTTCATTGACATGCTTCTTCCTCACTGCGTCCATTGGCCCTTGCGCTGAGCTAAGATTCAAAATGTTTTGACCGGTCATGTCAATGGTTTGGCCTTTTCACAAAAAGTTGTTGTTGAAATATTCATGTGAAGCTCCATTCACATTCGTTACATTTTGACTTGTTGTCTTTGGACTTCTTCCAAATTTATTGACCGGTATTTATTATATCACCAAAAGCTATTGTTTATTTCTTGCAACCTTTTTCCTTTTGGCATCTCTTTCAGAACAAAAAGACACAAATTACTGCAAAACACTTCTTGTCTCGGCTGAATTGGCTCAGTTGGATAGAACACACTACCGTTGAGATAGTTGTTCAATTCAGTTGGTGGGGACAATCCGAATGAGTCAAAATAAAATTTACCGTTTCCACGCTTGAACCACGCAACCCAGTGCGTCCCACTCCCAGAAGTGTCATCCCGGTTCATAATTGCACACTCATTTTTGCGAGCTTTTTTGGCAATGTGTCTCTCAGGAAAACACCGCGAAAGTTTTTCAAACCAATCTTTTTCACTGCATCTTCGATTTCAAAGTTGCTCAAAGGCTTATTTGGCAAAACAACATTTTCTACTTTAATATTCATTTATTGTAAACAAGGGTTTCCGATTTACTTCCTGGTCTTGGGAAGATCTTATCAAATTGCAAATTCACCTCATCAAAACTTCTGTATGTTTCAATCCATTTTGATATCTGAGAAAAAATCTTCTCAAACTCACCTTCAGAAATTTCATTGTTTGACAATGCCTTTGAAACCATGTTTCGAATCGAGTAGATTTGTTTCTCAATCAAAGTTTTTTGCTTCTCATGCTTCTGAATTTTCTTGAAAAGTTTTTTTCAATTACTTTCAGAAAAATTGAGGCACTTCCGAAAAGCAAGTTAAATCCCTGAAGAACCATCCCTGAAAGGTTGCCTATGATTTCTTGGAAATTGCATAAAAAGGCAACATTTGAAAGAAACATACAAAACTGAACAATTATTAAACAAACATGACAAAAATTGATCACACAAGGATATGTTTGATTCTTTCTTCATGAATTTCTTTTTCAATTTCATGAATTTGCTCAAGTCTGTACAGATGAGCATTCATTTTTTATTTAATGAAACGTAAAAAATCAATACTTTTGCTCACTTTACTCTAGATTTTAGTTGGTGTGCTGATTCAAAAGTTGATTTTTTTGCTGGTAAATTTTTTGGTTAATTGGTTTTGGTTTGCCCTTATTTTGCTCACCAACAGCCTGGTGGTTGTGTTGATTTTTGTGCTGGTTGATGTCTTGCATGACTTTTTGCTCAATTCGCTTTTCCTTTGATTCACACATTTATTTAATGCCTAAAAAATTAACAGCAGCCTTCCAAGAACTGGTATGTTCTTCAAAGGAGAATCTGGACCAAGAAGCAATCCCGAACTGTCAAAAATCCTGTTTCAAGCAGAGTCCATTTCCAACTCTGCCAAGCCCCAAGCCTTTGTATGGTTTCAAATACAAACCCTGAACGTCCGTTTCAACACTTGCGATATTTGAACCTTTTTTCAAATACAACCCGTTTGCCATGGCCTTGTTTGTTGTTTTTTGTGCCAAAGCAGACCCGACACCTGAAAGTGCCCCAGTTGCGAGAGTTGGCAAGACAGTCTTTGCGAGAAATGGAAGAGCTTTTGCAGCTAAAGGGGCTAACATCCCTGAAAATCCGCCCTCAGTTTTTATGTTGTGAACAACCTGACGCTTGCTCATTTTTATTGTAATACCTTTACTATTCTCTTAGGCTTTTATCAACCTGTTCACTTGTGAATTGGTCAAAGCAAGAACATCATTGCCACAAAAATCTTCGCAGCTAAGGTGAATGCTTACTGGACTTTTCGTATCAACAGCATGTTTTACCTTGTCCTTTTGATTTTCAGAAATGTTTACTTTCACATTGTATAACTCATTTATATTATGCAATTAAATTTACCTCAAATGGTATCTGATTGTCAGGTTTTCTCCACGAAGGTTCAGTTGTTTTCCGTTTTGGTCTGTGACAACTGTTTGCATTCTTTTGATTTTGTCTAAAATAATTGGGAGATACACAAGGTTTCTCGGGTTCTCAACGATTTTATACCCAGGTGGCACGTTTGGAAAGAAACTGTAAATTGTGTTTTGTGTTCTTCCATTTACATAAGATCTCCCAATCACGTCCACATTCACAAGAATTGAATTGATGCTTAAAATATTGACAACACTTTCCGACCCGTGAAGACCCTCTTCGTAAACCTGATTCCGAAATCCAAGAACACTTGAAATTGAAAGTCGTTGGAAATTTCCAAGACACTTTTCAAGGTGTTTGTGTTTGCTGTTATTTTAATAGATTTGTTGTCATGTCCGTTCCTTTTCATTGCAAATTTTATTGTTTCTACAATGTTAATGAGATCGTAATTGCCTTCAGGAATTTGAACTTCGAACCATTGTCTTTGTCGCGAATCGTCTTCACCAGCCCCTCTATCACCCCTCCCAACTTCAATGAAACCAGGAGAATATCTGAAAACATTGTTTTCATCAGACAAATTCGGAAAAGAATTATATGTCTCGAGATTGACCAAAGCCAATTCGTACTTCGTGTGCGGTCCAACTCGAGTGGTGGGTTAAAAGTTGTCGTCTTTATTTTTGTTGAATTGTCTGAAACCACAATCTGAGTTGAAGTTTTCGGCGAATTATTTCTCTCAATTTTTTCAAGAAGTTCAGTGTTCATTTATTAAATAATATAAAAGTCATCAAACCCAGATCTGTATTTGCCAATGTGCTTCGGTGAGGTTAAACCAATCACAACAAAATTGTGTGATTTTGACCACGCGTGTTTGCAGAACTTTTTGAACTGTTCTTTCGTCATATCTTGAGACACGTGGTCGTTCAATATATGGTCAATATTCTTTTGGTCTTGACGAAACAGACAAACGAAATGTGCATTTTCTCGAATTATTTGACGAGGCAATTTGAAATAGTTTTGCGACAAATACAAACAATCGCAATTTGAATGCCTCCCATGAACGTAATACGCTTCACACTTCTTCTGTTTCTGAAGCAAGAGATCATCAACATTAATGAGATTCTTTTGCTCTGGAAACAGTTCTTTCAGGTCAGGAATATCGTCTGCCGATTCATAAAAATTGCACTCAATAGGCTCGTCGGAACGAGCCTTTCGATTTTTGCCAATTTTTGAGCTAACGCATATATCAACACAGTTGGTGAAATTTGTTCTGGTTGTATTTCATTTTGATTTTCAAACAAATTCATAATCACCTCTTTCGGTAATAGTTCTTCCAAACCCTTTTTCAAAATTTTGTATTCTGGTTGAAAATCAAAATGATTCTGACTTGCCAAAAACTGACAACTTTGAATAGTCCAACCAGTTGGGTTGAAGCAGAAGGTTCAGCAAAAGTGTTGTTTTTCCACATCCTGACTTTCCAGCAATCAAGCCTCTCAAACTTCGGAGTGAAAGACGGTGGTTGCTTTTATTTGTTGTGTTTTCATTCCATGAAATATTCTTTACTTCCATTTAATAAATGGCAGAAATGTATTGTGTCAAATGTTGTAAATTTAACCCTGACTATCTTTCGATCTTTTTGTGATTTTCCTTTGATCCCACAATCTGAAACAAGTCACATCACTATCAGTTTGATTTGGGTGTACACCACACACCTACAGTATAGGTCCCTGGTATTTAAGAAGCTGAGAATTACTGGCATTTGAATACGAAAAAATAGTGTTGACAACAAAACATGTTTCGAAAAATTATATCCATGCAGCAATGCAGCATGCGTTTGTAGCCTTACAAGAGGAAAAATCATCTAGTTACAACATTTAAATTTTAGTAATTTTCACTCCTTGGATGCCCCCCTGTCGTGGATGCCCGGGGCCGTCGCCCCGTTCGCCCCCGCCCCTCTGCACGCCACTGATTCGAGGTTATTCAAAACTTCGAAAAGTAGATCTGAAGACGCTTCTGGTAAATCTTCTTCCAAGGAGGGTTTATGAAGAAATAATGGGAAGTGGAACCACAAGAAGTTTGCTTGACGATGACATTCCGGAAATGAGCCAACAACCACTTTAACCAACACAATATGTTTCACCTCTAAAACCAAAACCAATACAATCAAAACCATATCAAAGCTTCATACAAAAAATTGGGAAATGTTTTAATGGGTTGACAGAATTTGTTTCACCTCCAATAATTAACATAACAACTCACGCTTTCGAAACCACCAAGAAAAAGCCACGAGATTAATTCGAAGAAAGTAAATGATCAGCTTTGAAGGGCTTCGCAACACACCATACTATCAAAGCACCAAAAAAATAAAAAATTCGATCCCAAGACGTTTTTGGTGGCTGTCAAACAAAAAGCCTTGGAAAAATTCAAACCACAGACAAACGTAAACTTGTTTTAAAAGCAGGACTAGAACGAATTTTTCCAACCGCAGATGCTCAATGTGTTATCGGAATGAGAAATTTTCAATCAAAATCAGAGATTAACCTCGAGGTGACCAACTTGGACGAATTGCGGACAGAAATGATTGAACAAATTTTGGAAAATATCGCGGTTTTTCAAATGAACGGATCTGGGTGGACGTTTCACTTGATTGTGAGTCTTGATATTCACACAGCGAAGCACATGCCTTTGAGAGGTGGTTCGTGGGTTCTGACTCCAAAATTTCTTGCAGATAAAAAAGCGTTGATCAATACGAAGTTTAGAAACGTTAGACCAGGGGTGGGCAAACTTTTTGGACGGAGGGTCACATTTAAGAAAATGTTGCAGCCGAGGGCCGCACACTCTCATTACAAAGTAGGAAAATTTTTTCAGTGTGTAAATAACCACATATTCATATTATAAACAATTTTTGCATTTCACATTCGATACGTTGCTATTTATACAGTTATAGTTATAACTGCAACATAAACTATTTTCATAAAATTCTGAGTTTTTATGAAAATAGTAAATGTTTCATAAAAATCTACATGCGTAAGAGTTTCTGAAAGTGCCGGCGGGCCGCATGCGGCCCACCTGCGTTAGACGAACCTGCGTTAGACGAAATGCTTTGGACGAACAATGCTTCAAATGGAGTGTTGCAAGATCATTGAATCCTGCAAAAATTCATCCTGAACGGATAACAAAGGAATTGGAAGAACAAGCGGAAACACTCACTTTCGATGGAATCAAGTTTCCCTGAGTCTGAAGGACATTGACAAGTTTGAGAAACTGAACCCTGAAATTTCTGTCAACGTCCTTGGTTATGAGGATGAAGGGAAGAAAAAAGTTATGTGATCCTCTGAGGATCTCGGAGATGGAAGAAAGAGAACATGAAGTAAATCTTCTGTTGCTTGAGGATAAACATTACGTCTTAATCAACGATTTTTCAAGGCTTTTGACTAGTCAAATGACAAATCACACAGAAAAAAAGGTTTTTCTGTTTGAAATGTTTAAATTCTGTCACAACAAAAGCAGTGTTGAACAAACATCGAGAATATTGTGGGAAACATGACTTTGTGAAAATCAGGATGCTCGAAAAAGGTTCAATTATCGAGTTTAAAAATCATAAACATTCGATGAGAGTCCCAATCGTGGTCTGCATAAACAATACCAACAACATGAACACTCCGGATTCTGTTTTAATATTGTTTACAACGGGAAAAAACTGGAACCGATTCGATACACCAAAAAATCCAAAGATGAAAACGTGGCTGAAATATTTGTAAAAATGTTTCGGAATGAAATTGAAAAAGTTTGGTCTTCTGGAGTTAAACCAATGGTAATGACAGAGGATGATAAAATCGACTTTGACAACGCAACACAATGTTGTATTTGTCAAAAACATTTTACTGAGAAGGATAAAAAAAGTCCGTGATCATTGCCATTTCACTGGGAAATACAGAGGTGCTGCTCATCAAAAATGTAACGCACTTTTCAGGAAACCGAAATTTGTGCCTGTGAAATTTCATAATAAACTCTCTGGTTACGACGCCCATTTGTGTGTTAAAAATCTAAACATGATGGAGAAGGCGATATTGACTGTATACCAAATACTGAAGAGAAATACATTAGTTTCTCAAAAAGTATTTATGCAGAAGGAAAATTCAAATACAAACTTCGGTTTATAGATAGCTTCAGATTCTTGCCAGCAAGTCTTGACAAACGTCTGAGCAACCTCAAACCAAACCAATTAAAACACACGAGAGAAACATTCGGTGATGAACGTAATCTCTTATTAAGCAAAGGTGTATTTCCATACAATTGCTTTAATAGTTTTGAAAAACTGAACGAAACAAAATTTCCCCCAAGAGAAGCATTTTATTCAAAATTGAATGATTCTGAAATAAGTGATTCAGACTATGAGCATGCTCAAAAAGTTTGGGATCATTTTGGATTGAAAACTTTTCGTGATTATCATGAATTATACATGATGTTGGATGTTTCGTTGTTGGCGGATGTGTTTAAGAATTTTAGAGATGTACGCATGGAAAATTGAGCTTGACCCTTATTGGTATTACACCTCCCCAGGTTTGGCGTGGGATGCATGTTTGAAAAAGACTGGTGTAAAGCTTGAACTGATGAGTGACATCAACATGTTGTTGGTAATTGAAAAGGGAATTCGCGGCGGAGTCTCAATGATTCGAACACGATATTCCAAGGCTTATTATAAACACTTGAAAAACTTTAACCCGAATGAAGAATCAAAATTTATTCAATATCTGGATGCAAACAACCTGTATGGTTGGGCGATGTCACAACCATTACCTGTTAGCAACTTCGAGTGGATGAACGAAAATGAACTGGAAAATCGGAAAGAATTTTCAGACCAAGAGGGAAAAGGGCGTATTCTTGAGGTTGATCTTGAGTATCCGAAAGAACTTCATGATCTACACAACGAATATCCACTAGCACCAGAGAGGGTTGTTGTGAATAAAGTTGAAAAGTTGATTCCAACTTTTTGGGATAAGAAAAACTACGTACTTCATCACAAAAATCTCAAGCAATATCTTGAAATGGGTTTGAAACTTTCAAAAATCCACCGTGGAATTTCGTTCCATGAAGCAGCCTGGATGAAACCATACATTGAGCTGAACACTCAATTGCGAGCGGAGGCCACAAACGATTTCCAAAAAGATTTTTAAAACTGATGAACAATTCAGTATTTGGAAAAACTATGGAAAATATTCGAAATCGTGTTGATGTCAGACTCAGAACAAGTGAAAAGTCTGCGGAAAAGTTGGTTTCGAAACCTAATTTTGAGCGGTTGACAATATTCAGTGAAGATCTCGTCGCCGTTCATATGAAGAAAACTTAACTTGTTTTTAACAAACCAGTTTACTTTGGAATGTCAATTCTCAACATCTCAAAGACTGACATGTATGACTTTCATTGCGATTACATGAAAGCGAAATGCGGAGAGAATTGTAGGCTTCCGATGACTGATACAGATTCACTTATGTATGAAGTCAAAACAGAAGATTTTTACAAAGACATCTCAGAGGATGTTCGAGAGAAATTCGATACCTCGAATTTTCTACAAAACCATTCTTCAGGAATTCTGAGAATGAACAAAAACGTTCCCGGCATGTTCAAGGATGAATGTGGCGGGGAAATCATCTCAGAATTCGTAGGCTTACGAGCAAAATTGCATGCCTACAAAAAGCATGAGAAGATGGAAACGAGGAGCAACGCTGCAAAGGTGACAAGAAACCCGTTGTTTCAAAATCAATCCATCTTGAGGATTACAAACGATGGTTATTTACCGGATAAGAAGAATATCGAAAGGTGAACGTTATTCGTTCACTAGGGCATGAGCTTTTAACGGATGAAATTAACAAAATCGCCTTGTCAAGTTCGGATGACAAGCGAATCATCTGTGAAAATAAATTTGATACGATGGCATATGGTTTCAAGGCTTGAAGGACTCAGGAGAAAAAAGGGGCCCGTGGAAAAAAAAGGACAGACGCCTGAAGGGACAATGGCCTCATTCCTCAGCTCAAAAAGGACTCGGGGGAAAAAAGGGAACCTGGAGAAAAGGACACAAAAGGGGAGTCATGAAAGAGTGCCTGTGACGTCATCAGTTGCAGGGGAATCCAAGGACATTTCAATGATTGACAGCTGATACACTTGACTGATAAAATGGGCATTATTGATCAATGCTAATACAAAACAAAAAAAGAAATAGAAATGGTCCATCAAGATACAGTTTCCTACTACTGGTCTGGCGATCGGTCACAGTTTGTATGTCAGAGTAATGTGTCTTATTTTTTTCTCTTTGAAGGAACTGACCTTTTAATTGTTTTAAGCCACGTTTATAAACTGACTGTGTTGTGTTGTGCTCACAACAATTAAAACAACTAAAATGTATCAGGAAGGAGAGGCCTCGCCCGCTGCTCTTGAGCCACTAAAGCCGAAGGTATTGGATATAGAGATCAATAGCCCAAAGTCAGAGGAAGAGTGGAAACATTGGAAGAAGGCCTTTAGAACGACGTAATGGCCTACGAGAATGAAGGCGCGAGACTTGACAAGCTTCAAGTACTGACGAATTTTTTGTCGTATAAACGGTACGAGTATATCGATGAATGCGAGACCTACAACAGTGCTATTATAGCGCTGGACGGCATATTTACCAAGACTGCTAATGAAGTGTTTGGTCGGTACCGGCTTGCCACGACCAGGCAAAAACCAAGCCAAAGCAAGGACGAATATTTGCAAGAACTCCGGCGGTTGAGTAAGGATTGTAATTTTCGTGATGTCTCAAAAGACCGAGCATCGTGATGGCTTCATTCGGGATGCGTTCACTAACGGCATTTTTTCGCATGGCATACACCAGCGGCTCTTAGAGGAAAGTACGCCGACGATTGACGCTTTCAAAAACCTCGCTCGTCGGATATTGCATAGAATAACTCTGAATCGTTTGTTTGTTCAGGCCCTTACAACCCCTGGTTTGGGTCTTCATAAACAACTCGTTACCCAACCGTCAAAAACAACAACACTGCTTATCATGCAACTGGGAAATATTGAATGCAAGCTTGAGGGTTTCTAAATTTTCGTTTAAAATATTGCTGGCTGAAAGTTATCTACTGCAAATGTCTACGGTTGTCACATGTCCGGTATTACACCGGCCTTGCCGGTATTTTACTGCTAACTGAGCAGAGGTCGGTCAAAGACCGGTATTTTAAAAATCAGTGTCTGAAGCCGGTATAGTGTGAAAATAATTTGTCGTAACTTCAAAAAGAATTGAAAAGAACTCACGCAGAATTTCTCAAATTATAAAGACTCTGGTAGTGAATCTTGTCAGGACAGATCGTGCAGCGGAGTTTATTTGCTGCATTTGACGCAATCTTCGGTGCGATTGACACGTCACACACACACCGAAATGTAACGAATCAGCTAAAATACGGGCAAATTATTTATTGTGGCGTAACAATACTGATTTTCTCTCTGTTTTTTTCTGTGCGGCTTACAAATTACAACACAGCTTAGATCTGGCGCTGTTGACAAAACGGCCGGTATTTTTACAAAACGCATTTGGCAACCCTACATATGTCAACCAAACGATCTTAAAGTAAAGAGAAAACTGGGGTGGTCAAAAGGGGGACCAAACAAATATCTGGGGGACATGGAGCACCCAGGACCCCCTTAGACTCGCCACTGGTGGCGGGTACAATGAATTTAGTACACAATGAATTGAAAAATTACTTTATAGTGGAGACTACAGCTTGCGTTTGGACATAATCATTGTGATTTAGGGGGCTCAGTCCACCTGCTCCGGCGTCTGTTGAACAGTGTCACAACTTCTTTTCATAACCTGGACTAGTGGGATTGATGCTTTTTTCTTCAAATCAGCAGTCCAATGTCGAAATATGTGAAACGGTAACAAAAACGTGATTGGAATTCTACCCTAATTTGTGGCATTAAATGTATTTCAGGGCATTATGCGTTTAGACCCAGTGTGAATCTGTCATGCGATCACGAGATCGTTTTTTACGATAGCCAGCAGAGCTCCCTACTATGGGAGTAATGCCATAGCAAATGTTTTTTATTTTTGTTTGTTTTTTTAATTTTCTTTTCAGCAATAAATACAAGATGTTTTCCATGTACATGTAACCACATCAGCTTCGTCTGGAAATGTGTTTGCCATTTACTTATTTACTTGACTTCGGTCATGGGACGTGAGGTGTCACTTGTTAGTGTTAGAAGTTTCGTTCTGCTTCTAACCAGGCCGGAAATATGTTGCAGACAGGGGTGTGGCAATTTTATAGGTGCCGGAGCTCTGCTGGGAATTGCCACTTATATTTGTAGGCAACGACCCATCATTTACCGGTAGTGGGGGTGGAGCGGAGCTCCGGAAGCACAACACCACTGGTTTCAGGCACTGCTTTTTCTGATCTACGGATAGCCAAAACAGTATCAAGCACTAGCGTGCAGTATGCTTTAGGGCAGGGGTCTCCAAACGTTTTTTTCCGGAGTGCCACATGAGCTATTACACAACAGTTTGAGGGCCGGACATTAAGAAATGCGATTTTATTGGATTATGTTACGTTCTACCAAATCGAATTTGTTGTAAACATATTAGTTTTTCATTTTTCAAAAATGTCTTTGCGGCTGAATGAAAATGGTATCGCGGGCCGAATGGAATGACTTCGCGAGCAGGATTTGTCCCGCGGGCTGTAGTTTGGAGTCCCTTGCTTTAGGGCATATCTTCATCTTTTAAATACTTTTTGTAGATATAAAAATTGTTTAGGTCAGCAGCAATGTTCTCAGTTATGTGTAGCTTGTGAAAAATGAGGCCCATTTTTTGAGACCCACTTAAACATTTTCTGAAATATACATTGATATAAATCGCTTTCAAACTGTGGTTATTCCAGGAAAGATCGCACAGTTGGACCAACAAAAATACCCACTTTCTTGGCCTACACTTTTGTGTGATACCTAACGATTGTTGCAGACAACCTTGGGTATTCAATAAATGAATACCTCTTTGGCACCCCCTATTTGACTGTCTCTCCCCAAACGCTTAATCTGAATCCACCACTGATTCCTTTTGCGTTTGTTCTGTTGCACTTAGAGTTTTGTGTCTATACAATACCGAGATTCTTGTTTCTTTCCTTAATTTACAGCATTACTTCAGGTGGCAATGATTCCGTCTGCGGATATTAGAATGACTCATAAAGATGTTTACGAATTTTGTGTGCGGGTGGTCGCTGGTAGGCTTG
>Ga0210059_1003648_pt1 | contig 24713 bp, 11 predicted proteins | sample Ectturendosymbi2_FD_188042 | JGI IMG/M metagenome (GOLD analysis project Ga0210059, IMG submission 188042) | Ecteinascidia turbinata endosymbiont from Florida, USA - Sample 2 (SPAdes) (version 2) | ecosystem: Host-associated > Tunicates > Ascidians > Unclassified | place: Key West, Florida...
GGGATGTTGTTGCAACCTCTCCGGTGGTGTTGCGTTGATTGTGTGATTCACCGCGAACGGGATGTGCGTGAAGAACAGCACCATACATATATGTTGGCGCGAACGAGCAATAATAGAGTGATCATGGCATGTGAACTCTATTGTTGCTTGCTGCCACATTGCGAAGCTTTGCGCATATGCCGCTCGGGATTTCCGATCGCAACAGTGTCAACTATCAAGCGAAATTTCTGACTTGTGAAATTTTTGACTTCACAGAAATTTATGCAGATAGTGAAAGTATTTCGTATACAATTTCTGGTACAAATTACCTCTTGTGGAGCTCTTCATTCTGAGGGATGAATGCTTTGCACTGACGCGAATGCCTGTAGACCGGTGTCGAAAAGTGGCAAAGGGTCTAAAGTTTTAACGAATATAAATAACCATTTTTGTCATCAGCTTGGGATGTTTACAATATTAAAAAATTGCACTGAACAGTGCCGTAACTGACAGGGGGCAAGCGGCGAGTCGCTACCATCCTGGCAAGCTAAATGTAAAAGCCAGGCCCCCTTTAACTGACATTTTGATGTTTAGTATTCTTTTGGTTTTGAGCAGGTTGTTGTTTTTTTTCGCTTTCTTTTCAGGTAGTACAGACATCCATGACAATCGGATTCACTATCATTTCCTAATTATTTTTCCGAGTGTTGGCTAGACGCCCCTATGGTGGCCAGTGGGCCCCATTCAGCTAAGTTTTGTCCCCCCCCCGGGATCAAATCTCTAGTTATGCCACTGGCAGTGACTGCTTGGTATCGAGCATCACAACAACAACTAAGCACAGAAACTTTTTGAATTTCTTTAAAACACTGCACCAGGCTCGGACACAGGAGGGGATGCATCCGCCCCACCAGGCCTAAAGAGGTGTTGACATGACACTTGATTTCATTGAAAACCATGCCCAGAAATATTTCTGCACTGCACATTACTTATCGCTAAAGATACTAAATAAACTTATGCTAACTAGTCAAAAACGTTTCTTCGTTTCATTAGATGAGCTGACCTTGTTTAAGGAACCTGATATAAATAGTCAATGATCCCACGGGCGTCCGCAGGGAAAGAAAAATGGGCATCTGCCCCCCTGGAAATTGGGATTAAGAACCATATATTTCTGGAAAAACCTGAAGTCGGCATCTTAAATTCCGATTAATTCCGGATAATTCGGAAATCCGATAATTGATTTAATTCTTACTATGACAGTTTTTTTGCCGGTATGAAACTCACTGCACAAGAGTCAGGTTCACAGTCATAGTGTCATGCAGTGATGAGCCTGCAGTTCACTCATGTCCCCTCCTTTAGCTGCAGAAGCGGATTGCGAAAGTCGCGCGCGGATTGTTCTACTGTAGGTCTTTATTGCGTAACAATAACATGGCAACAAACCCGCAAAGGTTCATTTGATATTACGGTAGCAGGCATTTTGTTGCATGAGGCTGTTGAACGCACACATCTTGACAGGTAATGCAGCGAGACAGTAACATGCTGATAGGGGTATGTCACTTACATATATACTTTGTAAAAAGAAGCATGAGTGAATCTACAGCAAAGATTCCACAAGTTTGAAAAACTATTATTAATGCGAGTGTGACCAATGTGTCTGAGTGTCAAACTACACTTACGCAAAGGGAGAGCAACCGAGCAATTCCCCCCCGAAATTTTCAAAACATGTTGAGTTGTTAGTTCAGTTGAATATATCAGCTGGGTGCGGCCCTGCTTGCTAAGTAAAATAAAATAAAGTCATAATTTGTAATTTCGTTAAAAACCTTGGCAATCCAATTGCAGCAGCGCGCCTAGCGCGGCTGCTACATGTGAGTGCGGAAAAGTGAAAACGTACCGGGATGGAACGCGCTACAGCGCATGGGGGTCCTTCCAACTATTCTTGATGCCAATGCTAGATTAAGAACAGTCATTGATTATGACTAAAATAAGTATGTTAAATGCGAATGTTAAAATGAGTGCTTAAACATAGTTTTTCAATCGCAAACTGAAGGCTTCTCTAGCAAGTGACGCTGCAAACCGTTCATTCAAGTTGTGTTGTACGACGCATAGGTAGCATGCAAAAAACGGGTTTTACCCGAACTGGTTACACCTTCTTAAAAATTATTTTTTTGATATTAAATTAGCAGTCTAGCATAACTATACACGAAGATTGTGTGTCAGCAACAAAGCAGTGAGCAAATTTATTTTTGCTGGCACCCTCTCATACATTATTAGTTTTTTTACTTTTGAAAACCTTTTAGGTTATTCTCTGTAATGCATTATGGTAGTGAAATTGCTTCATGAGCCAAATTACATGCTTGCTGGCTGCGTTTTGAGAACAACCGGTATAGAGTGTATCACATACAGGGATGTGGAAGCGCGAAAATTCTACCCCTTCCGCTTCCACATAGGTTATTTGACTTGAAGAGTAACTTGGCAAAAAATTTTGTCCATTTCCCAATGTGGATTAAAGAGTGAAGTTGCACAATAAGTCTGAATGAACGTGCGATATCAGTAGCGCGAGAGAACGAGATAAAGCATAACTAGCATCCATGGCGTTCTTCATTGAAGGCCAAGTCATCGTGCAGCTTACTGATTGTATATGAGGCTGACTTTTCAAACCTGGCTGCTGTCTACTAAAACGGTAACAGTTTGAAAGTACAGCAATCTCCCGGTTATGTTCGCAACTTGAATCTGAACTGTTTGTGCGAACTTATGTGGTAGGTGCGAACTTAGCAGTTGTGGTTTTAACTGCTTTAGCAAACAGATGCTGATCATTTGGGCTAATGTTTGGAGACTGATTGATGCTTTGACTGAAGCTAACTGTTATTTTCAGTAAGGCATGTGGTATACACTTACATTATGCTATTCACTTCACAAACAATGTTAGGCAAAGCCAAGCGTTTAATTGAGTCATTTTGAGTCAAATCATCCAACTGATCCAAGTTAACGAAACATCGCACGACAGTACGGAGTGAGGCTGTTGTAGGGAAGTCTGTGCGAAGCCGGAATTTATGTGCAAACGTTATTTGTCCTTTAATGTCTGAAGACACACACACAAAAAAAAGTTAGTGCGTCTGTCCGCCGATTAACAGAGCTGGATAGTAAGGTATTTCTTTGGATTGACAACATGCATCGAGCAAACTGCCCCTTCCACCTTCACTAACCATTTTGAAAGCAAACGAACTTACTGAACAATTATACCAAATCGTGAACATTAGCCACATAATGTTTCATGTTTAACATTTTTATGACCAGTTGTCACGTTTGATTTGCTATAAACGCCAATATAAATTGCTGAAAAAGTTGAATCAAAATTTTGTCATAGCTTTGTGCAAACTTAACTGGGATGCGAACTTAAACGGGTACGAACTTAACTTAGATATTACTGTACATATGTGCTTGCCAACTCAGACTAAAAAGCTTTTAACATTTTATTAAAGATGTAAAAATTTGTCCAAAACCTTGCGTTCTAGAATTTTTTTCAAAGCATTTTTATGACGTAAAATTGTGTGACAATCAAAGCACTTTGAAGAAACTTAAACGGTACGCTATGCAATTTAGCTTGATATTCGTTAGGCAAAGGCAGTGGTACTTAACCGGGGGTACACGTACCCCTTGGGGGTACTACACACCAAAACAGCGGGTACGAAGCACCAACATATGTTAGGCATAGGCTACACGCCCTGAAAATTTTAATGATGTATTGTCGATTGTTGTGAGTGCAGTAAACTTTGTCAGAGACCAAACCTTGAATCACGGTCTGTTCAGAGTTTTTCGTAACGAAGTTTAAGCTCAACACAATGTTCTTTAGGACACGAAAGTGCCGTTGCTGTCCTGTGTTCGAGTGCTTATTCGTGTTCGTGAGCTGTGCAAAGAAATCGAGCAGTTTCTGAGACACGGAGGTAATGGCATAGGAGAGCACCTTGAAAATGAATTCGTTATGCCTCTGGCATAGGCTACCTTTCAGATATATTCAGCCACCTCAACGACTTAACACCTCCATCCAGGAAACGGCAATGAACATAATCAAAGCTAGGGAAAAGATCACTGCCTTCACTAATAAACTTTCAAGCTGTATTTGTCTCATTTGATCAGGCAACTATGCTAATTTTTACAACTTGATGTAGTTTTCAATGAAAAAATATCCTGACCCATTGTTATTAAATTATAAAAGCATTTGCAGCTGTTATACGGCAGTCCTTCCTCAGATACTTTCAGCCAGGATTTCTGTTTCACACGGTTGAATGCAAGACCCATTTACTTTTAACCTAAATTCTACGGATGACAATGGTAGAATGATGGAAGATCTAGTTGAAATGAAAGCCAGTAGAAAAATTAAAATGAATATCCATTTAACGCAGTTAGATACTTTCTGGTGCATGCAATTTCACGCTTCCCCGCAGTTAGCATTAGCAAAGGTAGCTTTGAAAGTGCTCGTGCCATTTGCAACAAATAACTTATATTAAAGCAGTTTCTCAACTCTCTTACACCTCAAAAGTAAGGCCAGGAATCTTTCAGAGCCCGATGAAGACATGCGAGTGGCGACCTCAAACAAAGAGCTTCACTGCAGCATGATCATTGAAAAAAACAACAAAAGAGCCATGTTTGATTGTTGTACTTTGCTGTAAATTCGTTGTATTGTTATATCGTTGGAATGAAATTGTGTTAGTATCTATTACTATTTGATTTCAGACAAGGAGTACGAGAAAATTTAATGAAAGCTCAGGGGGTATGAGTGGGTAGAAAGGTTAAGAACCACTGGGCTAATGTCAGGTTGTTGTAAATGCTGTTTGTATTGATATGTGTTGAAGACAGTTTTCTAGGTTGTGTTTTTTGTAAGAGCAGAGTAGCAGTACCGTGCTGACAGATACCAACATATGCGATCATTTTAACTAGTAATGCACCCTTGTAAATCGTAAGTTGCTGGTTTTGATAATCATGCTTCTCAGAAAGTTCATAGATCAGATAGGTCCAGGCTCTGATAGAGTCCAGGCTCTGTTGGAAGCGGAAGCGGTGGAAGCGACAGGTGTGGAAGCGGAAGCGGTTGACGAAATAGCCGCTTCCACATCCCTGGTCACATGTTAGGAGCTGCAAAAAGGAATGTGCATACATCAGCGGTAACCAAGAAGCAAATCGAAGAACAAATGAGTAAATGGCTGGTTGGTGCTTGTGACCGTGAAGGAGGAAGGATAATGAGAGCGGAGAAAGCAAAGGAAAAGATAATCTTGTGCTTGCAACAGTGAATGCCGGCGATTGAATTTGTTCAAATAAATTAAACCGTGCTGTTATCTGTGAAACAGTTGAATATTTTAAGGAAAGATTGCTGTGAGGAACCTACAGGAAGTATGTGCCGACAGTAGGCATATGGGTAGCAAAAAGTAGGGGCCCCAACAGGAAACCTATTTAGTGCCTGTGAGTGTAGCCCATTGAAGTACAGCGGCAACCCACTTGGGACCATAGTGATGCCTGTGTATGGGTCCCATTGTAGCATCTTATGTAGGGCCATTACAACAACATATGTGGGCACTTGATCGGACCAACTCGGGCTTGATAGCTGGGTAGATGAGAGATTAAAATATCCCCACTGATGAAAAGCCGTCGGGAGCTTCCTTTGGACCATTACTTCCACGTGAAGCGCCTCAACAAATGGTGGAGAAGCGAGGCACGGCGTGGCGATGTTCTGGTCGCGGGTTCAAAGCTGCGTACCAATGCATACGATTCTCGCTGTGCTTTGCTCGAGTGAACGCGACGCCCTTCTCCTCAAAAAGAAGGGAAGTGATGTAGCAGCGCGCCTAGCGCAGCTGCTACATGTGAGCGCGAAAAAGTGAGAGCGCCGCAGGATGGAATGCGCTAGACAGGGGCGCAGCCAGGATTTTTCTAAGGTGGGGCTGAAGTTATGGAAGCAAAAAGCCTTGAAAAGGAAAAATTGCTTGTGATTAGAATAGCCAAGGAAAGTGCATAATTGGTGGATAGACAATTGACTGTACTCACCACGAAAACTGGGGTCCTTCGAACTAAACAACTGTCATCTTGTTTTTTCGATATTCTTTCATAGTACAGTAGTACAAGTCATCAAAATTAACTGTAAACCAACCACAGTGATCTTCTAAAAAGGACAAGATAATTCGCAAGCTGTTAGCAAAGTGTAAGGTATGAGCATAAAGCAAAAATTGCGATAATGCTCTAAGCAGCCATGCCCCTTCATAAAAACAAAAAGGCTTGTACAAAATCTAGATCCTGCTTGTGGGGATGATAAACATCGCATAGAGTAGGCTAAGTAAAACGTCTGCAAAGTTCACATTTTTAAAAATGTAAACGACCAGAGTGGCACATTAATTCAAAAGCTTTAAAAAAACAATTGACATGAGCTGTGCACAACCATATATGCGGGATCTTCCATCCCACTCGCCCCAGAGCACAGTGCTTCAAAGAATTACAAGCAAAACCTTCAGCCTTCACAAACCACAGGTAAAGGGCTTAACAATCACTGGATTTGTTTTTTTAGCTGCAGAACCACTGTCAATGGAAACAACTAAGTCTAATTAAACAATGACGTCTGATCGACGCTTTTCACTCGTAACAAAGTTTTCAAGAATTTCCTCCTTGTTGACGGGGCAGTATGGCGGAGATTGTAATTCATTGGAAACTCCACTTACTCAGCCCTAAAATAATCATGCTCACTAAAACAAATATTTGCTCAGTACAAAAGTATCTTAGAGGGAACACTGATCGTCAGCAATTTGAAAATGATAAACAAAATGTCGACGTTGCCCCCACCGGAAAAAGTTCTGTGAACGCCCATGAATGATCATGCTTTCTCGCTTTCGTTTTTTCATTGCTTTCGTGCTTTCACTCATTCCGACTTGTTTGTTTCTTTCCGTTCTCTTGATTTCGGTTGCATAATATACAGAATCAACCCGCTTCTTGTTATTATTTCATCAAAATGACATGCAATAACAAATACTATACACAAATTACTATGGGTATTGCAGACTATTCCAAACGACAATTAAAAACTGTAGAGTTCCCCATTTGAAGAGTGCTGATCTAAACCACATCCAAGTGACTACGCTCACTTGCTGCGACATACAAGCCAAACAGCACTACTGCACTACGCTGGCTACAGCCACCGGTAATTGTGCTGTAACAAACGTAACCTGCAATGAGAGTAAGTATTATGTCGTCACCTGAACTGTTATCTCGAGTCCTCGATGTACCTGCGCCGACGCCAGTAGCTACGTCAGATCGTTGTTATGTGTCACATTGCTCGTTGGTTCCGCAGCGGTGCAGTGTTAAAGTTTGACCAGATTTATCAGTCAAGCTTCTTACGTAGCTTAGACTTGTTTCCTCGTAAATGTACGTATGCGAATCAGACATGGGGTAATCGTAATCGTCAATCGTAATCGATTACAATCGATTACAGATTTTTGAGTAGCCTAATCGTAATGTAATCGATTGAACTGACCAAAAATGAAATGTAATCGTAATCGATTACATTGCCAATTTAATCGTAATCGACAATTACGTTCGCGATTAAACTTGGAAATCTTCACTCTACATCACCGTGCACTGAACCGCGGTCGTGGCGGCTGAGTTTCCTCCTTTATCATCGTTTCGTATGTTTATGTTTAAGGGGAGGCCATTTCACGTCTGTATGTGTTAAATCCTGATAGTCCAGCGGCAAGTACAGCGTTTGTAGCGAATTCTCGCTTTGTTACAGCTATCCTTCCTGTTGGCCGCCAGAAGTAACCTAGTGAGTCTAGTGAGACGTAGCAACAAAAAGAGGAGCTTTACTTAAAAACCGATTGACACTTTGGCAACAGAATAGCGGAACATTACGAGGAGAGTTGTTGGTTTTATTTATTCATATTTAGAGTGAACTTATGAATGTAAGTGCTGGAGTAGGCTATGTACAAAACTAGTAGCCTACAGTAATTTACATAAAGTAGAGTATTGTTTTTTTTCAGAGGAATAAGGTACTTTGATCCAAGTCGAAACTACTATTGCACAACACTGATAACTAGCATGTCATCCGTGATCCACCAGATACTGCTAAAAACACTCAACGAAACCAGTGAGGTTTTGTTGGCCATTGACGTTTTGTGCAATAGACAGATGTCCAGCTATATTGGTGTCACTTTTCATTTCAAATTAAAAGCTGCACAGTGCTATGCTGGCTTGCAGACGATTGTAACCCGCAGTTAGAAGAAATACTCAGCAGTTGTGAAATCATTAACAAACGAATTTTCAGCGTTGCTGAACGAATGTTCAAGCCTGATAGATGTCGTTTGACTGATAAATATTTGACGTGTTGATGTTTATCAAGAGTAACAAATATTTTTAACACTGATCATTTTTGTTTAATTATTATTTAAAGTGTTTGTTGCAGTGGAGTAACTGACTGGAGGGATGGTGGTCGATTTGACTCCGCTGGCCAGTTAAATGTAAAAGCCAGGCCTCCCCTTAGTTTATATTTCGGTTTTAGTATTCCTTTGATTTTCAGTAAGTTGTCGTCTTTTTGCGTTTTTCGGAGATTTTCCGCTGATTTGGGGTTTTAGTATAGGCCTAGTCATCCGCACCCGGATTCACCATTATTTCTCACGTTTCATTCTGAGTGTTGACTAGTAGGTCACCTACAGAAGCCAGTTGGCCCCTTTCAGCCAAGTTTCCTCTCTGGTAGTTACGCCACAGGTTTGTTGATTGCACGAAGATCTCATTACAAAATTATTGCAATTTTTTCCGGTGCTTGTTCCTTAGAGATTAGTAATTTCGTTTATTGCATTCAATAATATCGCATGTTGACGGAAAATACAGTATACTTACAGCAAACCATGCAAACGGGTTTTGTTTTATGTTTTAAGACGAATGCAATCGCCATTGTAATCGTGATTACTTTCAATGTAATCGTAATCGATTACATTGTGATTTTGTTTATTCGTAATCGTAATCGAGCAGATGGCAAGTAATCGTAATCGCCATCGATTACATTTGTGCTGTTATCGCCCTATGTCTTATGCGAATGTGATTGATTTACGCAATATGGTCCGGTGAAACAGTGGGTTCATTGCAAATCGATATCACATCCCCCACCATATTAACCTGTGTCCGCTACTGCACTGCACAAGAGCATTTGCTTGCGCACTCGTAGGTAGGCCTACTAAAATTATAGGAAATTGCTGTTAGCACTTCCTTAGATATTTACTATTTTTCTACAACCAAGCGTTTCAACTTTTCAGTATGCTGTTTATGTAGTATGATAATCCTCTGCGTCCCATTAACACTTCATTTTACTCACAGTGAATTTGAAAATATTCCTCATAGTGAAAATAACCGCAGGTGGCCACAGATTTGAAGCACAAAATGGAGCATGATCACCGAGTATGTTTTGTCAATCAGAAGTGCCTAATGGCCGTTGCGATCTGGGTTCGTTGAACAGTGTTGTGGCTGTGTTTAGTGGAGGAGTTACAATTGTGAAAAAATTTTGCAATCTTCAATTTTTGTAATCTTGAGTTTTAATCTGAGCAACAGTGCGTAATTTTTTCTTTTTGTTTCATATGTCGAATTTTGCGCAGGACTGAAGATGTGTAACACACGAAACTAGTTTCCTTACGCAATAAATTGCGATCGATTCGCTTGGTGTGGATCACTGTTGTGGCTTTACAAATATTGCAGTCCTAACACAGTGTCTCAAACACGTGGCCCGCCAGAGCGTTTTGTGCAGCCGGTAATGTGTTTTGAGATGTTTCAAATAACTTATATTTACGTTATTTAGTTTATTAAAAGTGCTCGGCTAGGTACCGAGTCAACAATTTTCTTTTAAAGGAACGTAGAGAAGGCTAGAGATGATTTGCTTATAACTCACGAATCATGAGTCACGATACCTTAAGCAGAAAATAAGATGTAAAAGTTGTTTCTGGTAAGGTTCAAGTACCGCAGTTTTTGCGTCATTGTTATAATGCGGCCCTAGGGTAATAATAATGCGCCCTTGGGTTACTGTATAAGTCCTTATTCGTACCACAGAGCGATTTGAGTGTGAGACCCTGATCTAACATATCTCTCAGCAAGAACACCTAAAATCCCACTCCACACTCATAGTGCACTCGCCAGAGACCAACTTGCGTCTAGTGAAAAAAAATGTGCACCTAAGGTGCACTGAGAGTGCACACGAGAGAGGTATCCAAATAGCACTCGAGAAAAGTGCACCCAAAGTGCACCCGACAGAGTGCGCACTTGCACCGAAAGTGCTCAAAATTGGATCTACCACTGTTGTCTCTGGAGCTTTAGCTCTGTGGCCTCTGGTCAGGCAACTTTCTCTGCTGGCTGGCGAACCGTAGCGAATGTTGCGAAGCAGCGTGTCGCTTTTGTACAGTCGCTGTTGTGTATGCGCACTAAATTGCGAATGCTGATGTAGCAGCGTGGTTGTGCAGAAGAGTTTACCTTCCAGCAGGTTTCGCGCTTGTGCGGTTGTGTTTGCATAGCAGGTAAGGTATGTTAAGCATTGTTATTTTAGCTACTGTAGTGTATGTATTATATTTTACTCCTGTGCGAATGATCGATGTTGATTGATGTACAGTACGTACGTTAATCCAATAATGCAATCCCCCTCTACCTTGACCCCGCCGGTTTGACAAGGGATGGAAGGAGGCCCGATGTATTGACTTTATGCCCCTGCCACAGAGGTCTAAACCTAAAAGTAGTATTGGACGCGACAGTTGTGGACACTTTTGCTCAGTGCCACTACAAAAACAGCGCCATCCACTGCAGGCATGCATTGCAGCAACAGAGGCTGAGGCTGAACATTCAACATGCCGAAAATACAGTGACCTTAAACAATTAATGCTTTTAACCAGTCGCAGTTGAAACCACTGACTGGTGTGTATGGCAAGTCCACTGCCACTTTTTGAGCAGCCTCGCAAAGAAACTTAAGTGTTGATATGTCAGCCTCAGGTGATCCAAGGAACAACAATGCCGGTTCCACCAACGCCTATCCCTGGCTGTGGTAAGAGGGAATATTGCCAGCATATTGGCCTGTGTGCAAGTTTGATCTGATTTTAGTCATTCCCAGTGTACTAACCAGGATTACTGCCTGCCACTTGCCATTGTTTCAATGCATAGCTATTAGGCTATTGCTCTCCGAATTTTCATGTTTTCTGTAAATTTTGTTTGTCCCCGGGCGCAGTGTTATTTTGCTCAATTGTTAACTATTTTCACTACTGCATAGCCTATGATGAAGCTACAGCATTCCATTGTGATATGTTCTACTTCACTTAAAACTACTGCTGTTTGTTTTTTGTTTTGTTGTTGCTGAAGATGGTACTACAGTCAAAAGAAGAAGGACTAGTCTTTAGATCTTCTGAGCATGTTCCTGATGTGGTGAAGCAGGTATGAATTGTGATCAATAAAATTCTTAAATATTTGGTTTGCTAGCCTATGCTCTTCTTGGCTTTGAAATTTTTGCTCTAGGTGTAACATGTTCATCCATTACTTATTTGTAGGAACATTGTGTGCAAAAAGATTGTTTACATAAAAAAAACGTTTCAATTGAAAAATTTATGTATGCACAACATGAACGTTAGCAGGGTGTTGCTAATCACTCCATAGCCATGCAAATGCTGATTCTGTTTGTCAAAATGATAAGAGTAGATGTGAGAAGATGACTCTTAAGGTGAGGAATGCAGTGATTAACTTGTCTAGTGATCTGTAGACTATACTGCACATCTGCTAGAAAGTCTCATGGATAGGGTGTGGTGAATACATTGCACCCAGGTTCAACAGTGAGGATTGTGAGAGTGTGGAAATATTGTATATCTGCTTATTAGTTCCTTGTAATTAGACTGATTGCATTTCTTAGCTGAAGAATTCAGCCTTCTATTGAAAAAGAATCTTCAAGACGTAGCTGACCCCTTATCACATCACCATTCTTGCGAAAAGTAAACTTGGAAATAATGATATCAAGAGTCAAGACTATCAACCTGTAGCCCCATCACTAGTTGCAGTTTAGCATCATTTCCAGGGTGCATTTTTGAGATGGCCAGTCACAATACATGGCAGAATAGTAAGCAGTAGCAAGTGTGATGTTGTTGTATGAACATGTTCCATGATCCATCAAATCATCAAGTATTGTGTTGAGCTATTGATAAACCACAGGTTTAAAGAATCAATACCTTACCTTTCACTCTATCTGTGTAAATGTAAATGAGTTGCTGGCATCATTAATTATATGTTTTGATCATAGGCGCAGAGTTTGAAATTTCTATGGGCATGCAAAATCTATGACGTCACAAAATATAACATTAAAACCTGCTTAAATTGTTGAATATCAGTTGAAATATCCCAAAGCATCTTTAACACAATGTTAATTTTACAGGTGGCTCAATTATTCAACCTCCTAAGATTTTTCAAAACTTTTAGAACTTGTTCAGAAAAGATTAAACTGGAATCATGAAAAGTCGAGAATATGCAATTACCTTAACGTATTTATGCGAACTGCAGCCTTATCAATCTAAACATCCATCTATCTTTCAACATTGTCTGTCACAGTGAAGTGAAAATTTAGTAAATAAGAATTCAATCTATGATGAGTCATGATTGATCGGAGATAATTTTTAATGTAACGAAGTGTACTGAAGGTATGCTGTACCTCACAGGTGGTACAGGGCAATGAAAAATACATGTGCAGCCAACATGTTAAACTCAGAAATTAATTAGATAAAGTTCGGTTTTCCATTAGCAGTTTCAAAGTAGTGTTTGGAATGGGATTGTTTAAATTATTGCTTGCCAAAAATTGCTGGATTTTGCTGTGCAACTGTTCCTTGTTTATATCGTCTTTGCAAAAGTCATATACATTGGAGATGGTGCTTCTCTCTGCAGTACAACTTAGAACTGATTCAAGCTGCGTTGCGATTTTTAATTCTTCTTTTTCATATCTACCTGAAAACTTTTTACTACATTTCAGAATAACGTTTTAGTGCTTGTTAACAAAGAATTGCTCAATAAAAAAAATTGGTGGGAGTGCTGCACTAGCACTCCCGGCCAGAATTGCAAGGATACACTACATACGCACACTAGCATGCTCAGCACTTATGGCTTTGATACACTTTAAGTTTTCAGATTAGAACACCCAAAACTTCTAATATTCTAATTAATAACTTTATTGTTTGGCTCAAACTCATGGTCCAAATCACAAATGTTAGTTGAAGAACACAACAATGTGTAACTGTAACACATCATGCAATTAATTAGTATGTGGTGGTGACAGTGAAAAGGAACAAGCACCCTGTAAACATTGTATGAGCAATTAGTGCATTTGCTCATTAGTGTACTCGTATATAAACATTTTGGACAATAATAACGACTTTTGAAAAGCATCAAACATTTAAAGTGAGCCGATAAAAAGATTAAATAAAAATAGACATTGTTGTACAAATGCATACAGATTTTATATTGTCAAGGTGTGAAATTTCTTGACAAAATCAGTAACTTGATGATGGCAATCACTTGAATGTCTTGGAATACAATGCATTTGCATTTTTAGGAATGTATGCAATAAGCTTTGTTAAGGCTACATCATGCACAGGTGCTTAATACCAGGCTGTGTATATCTGTTCCGCAATTGGTAGACATACAATAGGCACGCATCAATTTCTTAACTAGAGTTGAAACATTGAGCAAAGGTGCCTCTAATCTTGTTTCCTGCTTGATAAAATGATTTTAATTGTTCTTGAATGTTAGTATGATCTTTCAGTGAGGCATGAAATAGTACACCACAATATTGTTGACATGTTAAGCAAACTTAACCTGTGCAACGTTTAGTAAACATTTTGCATTGCAGGTTATTTATACTTTTCAGGAAGTAAGTTTATTGGCGATAAGGGAGGTAATGCATTTACCGAAGGGAGGTAAGGAAAACAATTTCAAGTTTGGCTGCATCGTTTCAACAAATACTTAGAAAGCACTTAAAACCACTAAAACTGCAGCCAAACATAATGTATTATCAGCAGACAATAGTTGATTCACAACCCTATATTACATTGTATTTTGCCATTGTTGAGCCTAGTGAAACAGGAGTTCAGCTCAGTAAACAGTGACTAGATGTGGATTATAAACCCCCTTGCCTTTCCAAATTTGTTACAGTGAAAGAATCTAAAAAATGAAAGACCAGCTTCACTTGCATGTTCTGATTCTCACCAACATTAGCTATATGCACTTAGGAATATTATACATATTTTTTTAACAGGGGTTGTGGTTTGTTCTGTAAAATACCTTAAGCCAGCGTTTCTTAACCTTTTTCTACTTCAGCACCCTTTTTGGTCACACCTAAGCAGTCCAGCACCCCCACCATTGGCTAACACCTTTGTCCAAACAAATTCCTTATACCTTTGACTGCCACATATGTGACTTTACCCAGCACCTCCTGAAATTGATTTCAGCACCCCAGGTTAAGAAACCCTGCCTTAAACCAAGGTGTCCAAATTTTTTTAGAGGGACAAATTTAATCATGTGAAAGCACCTTCAGACCAGTAGTTGTTTCTGACATTTTTGCCATGAGATGTAGGTCAGACATTTCATGTAAGGTTTGAAGCAGAATCAATCCTTGTGATAAATTTTCTGCTCATATTCATTCTTAGCACATGAAAACACAAGGGAAAACAAATCCTAATGCCTTAGGAGCTGGTGTACGATATACTCATACTTTGAAATCCTGGATGAGCTGCTATTTTCACACCACTTTGCAACTCCATAACTCGCCCGCCAATTGTGCTAGAAAGCTGTTCAAACCCTCAAAAGATGCAGCAACTTTTCTAGATTGCATTAAAAAATTGGAAAGTTTTAGATTTGGGTTTTATGTGGGTGACATCATAAGTGTGGTAGGTTTTAGGCCATTTTGGCCAAGGTTACCAGGTCCTGGTGCTAACTGCTCAAGGGAATTTTTCACTCAAGTTTTTATGGGGAACTAGACTATAATCTGATTCTTTTAAGCCTTTGATTAGCTTTCTAGCATTTTTGGTTCTCAAGAGTTACGGCAAAATAACCAAATTTGAATAAAAAATCTTTTTAGGTAATTTTTTAATTCTTGATTGAAAAAACTTATATTTGATGGACATCTTATTCCAGTAAATTGTAGCTGGTGTTTCTAGGTTTTTTTAAATCTTGAAAACCAATTTGGAAGCTCACATTGAAGAACTTTGATGGATTTGTGAAACTATGAAACAAAATAAATGCGGAATCCAGTTTTTGTGTTGGTGTGTGTGTTTCAGTTTTGTGTTGGTACTATACTTTCCTTGTGGAACATACACATGTTCCAGACTGTAACTTAACATGTGAAAACTTGGACTAGCATGTTATACATAGCATTGAAACATGAGAGAAAAGCTTTAGGGTCTTTTTGGAAACTTGCTTTTTTAAGTCAGATAAAGAACAACTTGAACCTTTTTAAAGTAAAACATTTTTAAAACCGGGAATTTTCACTGTCTGCCTCTAATTGGCAAAGTAATTGATTGTAACTGTAAGTTTACAGAACTATTATGTGGCAAACTCATATGTGTTGTAATGTTTTGTATAGTTTAAGCTGTCTTATTTCACAGTGATATGCTTCTTGTCATATATATTGGTTCATTTTTTGCTTTATATAAAATGTTTATTTTCACACTTGCATAAAGTTAGTAAGTGAAACTTGCCAAAAGGTAGTCCTGGATAAGTATGGCATGTTATGAATGACAATGATCCATTGTCTTTGATTGTGTTGGTGGTTGTAAAAATAATTATGACTCACTTCCATATTATACCTGCTTGGTTTTAATTGGAACTGCTTTTCAATATTTAGTTATTTTTGCAGATATTGATTGAAAGAGGATGGATTGAGTTGACAGATGAAGAAGCTAAATCCAATGGGAAATGGAACCTGTGGTGGAAAACCCAACGTTTTAGAAAATCTGATCATGATGATATTGAACCATGGCAAAGACTAAATCATTTTCCTCGCACTGATGCAATCACGCGTAAAGATTGTCTTGTACGAAATTTGCGTCGAATGAGGTGAGTGTTTGTGCACTGGAGCTTTGTTTCAAGCTAATGATTTGTCTGATTTAAACATATGTGTTTAATGTATGTGAAGCTGTTGTTGATATGGATCTGGTATTGGCATCACTTCAATCCCTTGTGGATGCATTTCTAATTTTGAACAAGTCATGCTTGTATCAAAGAAGTAAACTTAATATTTTTATTTTATACCTGTTTACCTAAGACAGTCCAAAAACCAAAACTTTTGCAAAAGAACCACACTAAATTTGAAGTGAATTATGTTGTATGCTGATAGGTATTCAGACTTTAGTGAAAACTGGTATTCTGTCAGAAAAAAACAATTTGTAGTTAAATTTGTGATGAGTATCAAGAACTATAAATTTGTTTGTACATTTCCAACAATTGTTTTGATTACAATTGTTTTTTTCAATTTATAAAAGTTTTACAGCTGGGAGGTGCAATTTATTAACTGAGTTGGTTTTAAACCATGTGCTTCTGCAAAATACGTATGCTGAAATCATGAATCTATGACATGTATTAAATTGTTTACAGGCTTTAATGTCAAGATTTGGACTTCTAGTATAGAACCAGTCAACACAATTTCTGTATATTTGAGGGTCTTAAAATACAAAAATATTCAAACTTGTGCAAATTTCCTTTGTCTAGGACAGAGGTTCCCAAACTTTGTCTGTCCATGAACCCGTTCAGCATTTCGATAGATGAACATGTACCCCTAAACATAGCACCGGAAGGATTTTTCCCAGGGAAGGGCCAATAGTAGATTTTCTAGTAGCGGGCCAAAAATATTTTTGCAGGGGGGACAAGTGGAAAAATTATATTTTCACCACTCAAAACTAAGAGAACAACCTTTTTATCAAATAATTTGATGGGAAAATGTCAAATTTCAAAATCCTGGGGCAGCCTTGGCCCCCCTTCCAACGCCCATGCCCCTAAAACTTATGACAAAAAGGCTGAGGAAGATAACAAAAATATATTTACTGTTAAGCATATAATGATTTTTGAATATAATATTCACTGATATTTATTTTAATCTTTGAACCAGACACAAAGTCCATAGAGCACAAGCTCACACTATCTGCACAACACAGATTAGTAATAACAGTCACAGAACGTTTCATAATGGTGGTGGTGGTAGGACCAAAGGATTACAGACACTCATTCCCAAACACTTTGTAGAACACTACATTACAGACACTTTGTTAACATAGTTGTTCGCTAACTCGTAACACTTGATATGAAAGTAGCATGTTTAAGAAATAGAGTCCAACCCTGGCTAAGGACTGGTGAAGTACAAATGCGTTGTGACCTGCGCACACCCTCAAACTAACACTGTAACATCCGGTCACTTAGTCACAAAGTAAAATGCGGTTGTAGTGTTCAAAGAAAAAGGGCGAATACTGGTATAAACCATCTGACTGCATCAAAGCGCACAACAATATATTGTTGGACATCTTACATCGTTCAAGAAACAGGTAAGCCTACACGTTTTTTTTCAATAAGGCCTCAAAGGTGGGAATGTTGCATTGAACCTAATGACTACTAACACTTGATCGCCACGGCAGGTTGTACAGAGCCCTGCAACCAAAGTTATAGGCCACACGCAATCTCTGCATGCCTTCCTGAAATCACACTGTAATTATGATGCATACATGGACCTGCAGAAGGAACGAAAAAGTGCATTTTCCACTGCGTTCGAACATTGGGAAAAGAAGCTCATATTACTGCACAATATTGATATCGCAGTTGTCTCTGAATCTCGTTGTCATCTGAAAGCTCAATATCTAATACAAACCCCAAATATTTCTAGTGGGAAACATATTTCACTGTTAGCACATCCAGTGTCAGCAACGGATGACCGTGCTTTTTGCGGTCTTGGTCTTAGACATCATACAAACAGTTTTGCTGCAGTTGAAAATAATTCCATGCAATTCTGCATAAGCCTGACACACATCTAGTATACTTTGCAACCCACGTACACTTGGATCAAACACACAAATATCATCAGGAAACATCAAGTGGTTTAATAAGACTTCAGCAATACAACACCTATCTTTAATGTTGTTTAGTTCAATAGATAAATCATCTAAATATACAGCAAACAAGCATGGACTCAATACTCCCCTGGTCTAACCCCACTAGTAGCATGAAATGGTTCCGACAAATTCATATGTATAAATAATTTGAAACGAACAAACATATTTTCTCTTCTATTGCTAACATCAAATGTACCCCTTCAGACAGGCAAATGTACCACTAGGGGTACATGTACCCCAGTTTGGGAACCCCTGGTCTAGGAGAACAGAATAGATGCTTCAAACTTGCTCTTCATATCAAACTTGGCTATTGCAATTTCTATGTTAAAGAACATTTTCTTTTATTCATAGATGATTTTGTGTCTAAGAACACCTGCTGTTGCCCAATGACAAAATTACTTTTAAGGTAAAAATAATGTTAGAATATATTCAGGAAAAGCCATGACAGGAATGTCTTGATCATCGGATTGAAAAGTGGTAAACGCCAAGCTTAGTATTAAAAAATGTTGAAGGTCTCTGATATAGCTTCTTAAAAAGTCTTGAAAGTGATACCTGTAGCAGTCACCACTAAAGTTCTTTTACCAAGGGCCAGGTAAGTGTGAGAAAGTGATAATCACGGATTGGATACACACTATGTTTGATGTAGTACAGTCATTTGAACTTTTTCTGGAGTACACATGATGATAGTTGACAGTATGACTGTATTTTTGCTCATTTGTGCCACAGTGCGGTAAACTGGAAGAATTAACCTTGCAGGCTGTAATTTGGTGTCTCCTGGTCTATAACCCAAAAATGGGAAAAGTAGATTTATAAGACAGTTGCATCTGTAGGCAACCTTTGTAAAATCTGCTGGTGAATATTTACTGAATGATGGTGAAGGCTGTTAATTCAGTAGAACATAACAAGACATAATTGAGTGTAAATTCAAGTTATTTTTGCAGCCTAACAATATGGTCATAGTTATGACGTATTGTTGTTTCTGATGTTGCATCCAACTCATCTCTAAAAGTGGGATAATCTTACCAGCTTTTATTTAAAAAAGTTTCTCAATTGCTGCTTTTCTCAAAACTACTCTTTTTGCTGATGTCGTTACCTTATAACTATGTACATTTTTGTGTTTCTCAGGTGTGTGTATGGAGCCCAGGTGTTTGACTTTCACCCAACAGCTTACATTTTGCCCAACGAGTATCTCAAATTTGTTTCTGATTATACCAAGGAATCGCAGAAGCATGGAAAAAAGGTAAAGGCGCTTGGAGTCTTGTTACAAAAATTGCGTCTGATTTGTAATGGACGAGTGGCACTCTGACTTCAATTTAATTTGCTATGGTTTGAACCATGATTCAAGTCTCAGGATCTTGTTTCATGTTTTGTGATCGGTGAATATTGTGCTGAGAGAAAATTGGTAGCGCTTGTAATTTGCCCTTTGTAAATTCATTTCGTAACATGATTGGCTTGAGAAATTATGGTTTAATGTTGTTTTTATCATCTAAGCTTTCACAGGATGCTTTTTTCCATTCATATGCCTTTTCCATTCATAACTTGCGTAGCTGATACAACCTCTGGATAATCGAACCTTTGAAACATACAATGACTTCGCAATTAAAACGTTTTTCGTTCTAAACAGAATCTTTACTGGATTTGTAAACCGGTCGATCTATCTCGTGGGCGCGGGATTTTCATCTTTCATGACTTGAAGCAGCTTGCCTATGATTGCCCTGTCGTTGTACAACGCTACCTCACCAATCCTCTGCTGATATCAGGGTACAAGTTTGATCTGCGCATTTACGTTTGCGTTCCCTGTTTCCAGCCACTCACTATTTACACTTACCAGGTTAGTCGACTGAACGATATTTGAAAACAATCGAATTGTGTGCCAATATCACTGAAAACGGTACTTCCGTCAGCAAACTAGGCGCGTACCGTACCCATACGTTTTTAGTTATTTTGTGCAGGAAGGAATTGCCAGGTTCGGCACCGACAAGTTCGACCTGAATCAACTGAACAATGTCTTTTCTCACCTCACCAACACATCTATAAATAAATACGGACCATCTTACGCCGCCGACAAGGAAAGGGTAGGACCAGGATGCAAATGGACACTCTCTCAGGTAAGCTTTGCGGTTCTTAACATGGAAACCAGCCAGCGTTGTCGCTGAGCTGGCGAGGCATATTTTGCTTTCGAAAGAAAGGCTGCGAGTGAACTTTCTCAAGTTCGCTTTTAATTGTTTGCCGAAAAATTCAAAACGACTTTTTATTTTCGAGCAGTTTCGCTGTGACCGGCACATTGGTTTGCGATCTGTTTTTCTGGCTGCGTTATTATGTGCTACGTGACTGACGTGATTCCTTCGCTTGGTGATGGGCAAACAAACACTACAAAAACCCTTTGTTGCTATTGTTCGAACACTTAAAAGTCAAGGTTATGCTTCGCCGGTCGAAAACTTCGATCGGTACGTGTTGCGCGTGAAGTGGTGATGTTTGTGCTTCTCTGCAACACTGTTGTTTGATCAAGGCGGCGTTGGAACTACCGCATTATTATTTTTTAATATGTAGGAGGGTGAGGTTGTTTTCTATCAGTCAGGCATGCGCAACCGATAACGAAATGCCTTTTTGATTTGCCGTAAATTATGAACTGAATGCCCTTTTGTGCGAAGTTGCCCCCGACATTGATGACATCGCAAAGTTTTGCTCTCCGTTTTGACAACCGCAGTGGGAGATTCGCATAGCAGTAGGTTGGTGGGGCTTTATTCAAACGTTTGTTCGGGTTACTAAACAATGGGATTGACACACTGCTTTTGATTCCACAATGGATAGCGGCAGCTCAGAGTTGGTCAAAAAACAGCTGTTACGATCTGCTTTTGTTATCCTGTTTCATTTTACCAAGCACGTGAATTCTCAGCGAGCACCTTGGAAAGTTGCCTCCAATACACTTACACCATTTGCGGTTTTGCGTACAATATTCGCTGCACAAAATTTAACCCTACCATGCCACAAGGCCATGTGCGGGGTTCCTGCGGAGTCTGGAAAAGTATGAAAAAAATTGGTCATTTTCCAGCTTGGAAACGTCTGGAAAAACAATTTGTTTGGTCTGTTCGTATGAAAAAAGAACATACTTTTCCCAGTGGCGTGCAGAAGGGGGGGCGAACGGGGCGACGGCCCCGGGCATCCAAGGGTGGGGGGCATCCAAAGATTGAAAATTTTTGAAACTTGTTTTTTTGCCAACACTGGTTTTTACGTATTCAAATGCCAGTAATTCCCACATTCTTTAAAACTAAAGACCTTGCTCTAGCTGCGCGGCCCACACCCATTCAAACTGATATCAAGTGAAAATCACAAAAAAGATTGAAAGATAATTATGGACGTTTAATTGATTTGCTGATCCAAATTCTAAAACCTGCCTATTTTACTTTGCTTGATTTTGCTGACTTTTGTGATGCATCACTAGTTTACTGTTTCGTTTTTGATCTGCCAACCTTGGGTGTACGCTAATACAGCCCCATGCCTGTGCATGCAATATGCGCATCGTTTTGAGCTTCGTCATTAATTGGCAGCAGGGACGCCGGAACCGCGGTAGGGCAGGAGGGTAGTAAAAAGGTTGTTGAGGGCAATGGAAACTTAAATAAAAAACAAAAAATCGTTACCAATTATGCTTCTGTTAAACAACAATGTTGACCTAAAAATAATAAAAGAAACTATAGAAAATTTGTTTCAATTCCATCTTGATATACCACTATGATTCTATTGTGTAAAAGACACCTCCGCCCTGTTGCCCCCATTATGAAAGGTCAGGGAGCAATGCCCCCGATCTCCAGCGTCCCTGCTTGCCGCTATTAGCAGCCACTGTCTCGCTGCATTACGCGCCAAGATGTCTGCATTCATAAGTCACATCTCATGCGGCAAAACGCCTATTATCATAACTTGAAGTGAACACTAGAAGATTTGTTGCCATGTTATTGTTCCATTATAAAGACCAACAGTAGAACAATTTGATCGCAAGTTTCGAAACCTGCCACTGCAGACAAATGAGCGACCTGCAAGCTCACCACTGCATGACACCAGAACAGCGAAACTGACTCAAGTGTAGTGTGAGTGGCATACCGGAAAATAAACTGTCATTGAAAGAATTAAGTCAATTAATCGGAATTGAGCTGCCGACGTCAGGTTTTCTATAAAATTTTGATTCTTAGTCCCAATTTCCAAAGGGCAAATGCTGGTTCTCCCCCTGCGGCCGCCCATGGTTCTGACGTACTGTACCACGAGTTCAAAATTGTTTGTTTGAGTTCAGTGTAAAAGAGCACTATAATAGTCATTATCTTCGCATTTACATGTTCAGCAACAATGTTGACCTTAAAATTAATAACAGAAATTATAGAAAACCATTCTGAATTTTGTGTGCGCGAATAGCTGCAATAAATTTATTTCAAGTCATATTGATAAATCATGAAATAACATATGATGCTGTTATGCAAGTACACCCTTGTCCCTTTGGTCCCCCTTTCAAAAGGCAGGGAGGTAGTCCCCCGTCATGCACCCTTGTTCCGGCGTCCCTTATTGGCAGTTCAGGCGGATTGATCATAACGGCTCACACAAGCTCGTATCTGTTCTGTTCCCCCAATAGTTGTAGCCTACATATCACAGCAACATAATAAAAATACAAACGTTTTCTTGAGAACTTTGCGCGTTTTCGCATTCTCAATTCTTATGTAGTTTAGCAAGTTTCAAACTGTTAACACTGGGTTTGGGTATCCGCCATCCCAGCCGCATGCCTTCTCTGCTCGATGAGACATTCGCGCAGCCTGATGTTTTTGCAGTTGTGAACTGCCCTGTCATAGTGTTGAGTGTGTTTTACTCCACTATTTCAATGCGCAGCCTTATGCTATTGTCAGTAGCGCAGCCAATAATTTTGTTCGGGAAGGGCCAGTCAATCACGGCTTCGGTCACTGACGTTTTCCAAACAGTTGAAAATTGACAAAACTCACCAGTAAAAATCTTAGAAAGTTTGTTTCGGGAGGGGCATGGCCAGGGCCACTACGGCCTCTTCTGGCTGTGCCACTGATTCTGCAGTTGTGAACTGCGCTGACATGCACTGAGTGTGTTCTACTCCCTTGTTTTAACGCGTTGCCGGATATTTTTGCAGTTATGCAGTCTGTCTTAGCGTTGAGTGCTTTATTTTTCTCCGGTCTCCTAACTTGGAGCGCTGATAATTATATGTTCATTACAGTGACACATTGTACAACGAGTAAGGCGAGTGCGTGTAGCATAGTATGCATGTTGTGTCAATATATTTCGCCAAACGTTGGCTTAGAAACTTGAATATATCGTCATGTTGTGACGTCACAAAGGCATATACCCAGTAACAATGACCACCATACGCCATTGTTCAATACTAGAATTTGGTAGGGGGCATACAATCAAGCAAGTCGCCCCGGGCATCACCAGACCTCTGCACGCCACTGACTTTTCCAGACATGATGTTTTGACGTGCATTTTCATAATATCTTTGTCAAGATCGATAATTTTACTGTTAACTGTTATAGTGCCTGTATTTGACCTGGGTATGTCATTCGGAAAAGTTAAGTCTGGTAAAAGTCCAGAAAAAAACCTAGAAAAGGTCTTGAAAAAGTCTGGAAATTTATATTCAGGATTGCGTAGGAACCCCGCAAGTGTTGGATACGTGTTTACTCAGTTAACGAATGCATTGCAAAGGTATTTAGACATGCGCAATGCTATTGTATGTTGGGCTTTAATGGAACTTGCTGTCGTAAATTTTTTCTGAAAATCTTGTGAGCAAGCGCTCCTGCTGTTCGCCCATTTGATCAAACTTGTCGCTTCTTGCTTCGACAGCTCAGAAGCTTTCTGCGGCAGACGGCTGATGTGGACGAGGCTCTGCTCTGGATGCGAATAAGCAACATCATCACTTTGACCTTGGCCACCCAGGCGCCGTCCGTGCCCAAGTGCCGTAACTGCTTCGAAGTTTTCGGCTTCGACATACTCATCGACGATCAACTGAAGCCCTGGCTCTTGGAGGTGGGTCCCATTCGTATGTCGAGCGGTCAATTGCTGTCATTGCGCCCGTCTGCCGCTGGTAACTGTTTTTCTGGTACCACGTTGCGAAACCTTTGCACAAAGTACCCAAACAGTGCATCTGCGTTATTGTGCAATCCTCAGTGCTGTTCGGTCAAGCCGCCCATGCTTTGATTTCATGTTTCAGTATTTAGAAAATTCTGCGTTGTACCACCTTCGTTTATCGTCACGGTGCAACTATTTGCCTTTGTCAGGTGAATTTCAGCCCCGCGCTGAGCATGGATTGCCAGGCGGACTTCATCGCCAAGCGTTCCATGTTGAACGACATGATCGACTTGCTCAATTTCAAAGGTGAGAGTGTCTTTTTCAAAATAAACACTTTTACTGTGAGTTCACTGCTACCCGTGTCTTCCGGCTGCTTTGCCTACTCCAGCGCTGCGGTTGACAAACTTCGGATTCAACTCTTTTCCTGCAACCCAGCGCCAAAAATCAATCTCATCTGATAACGTCCCACTGCTCTGGGTTTGGCGACTGCTGTTTTAGCGGAGTCGTAAGATTTTTTCGTAAATAAGCGAAATGGATTTATTTTAAGCACGCTTCCAAATAATG
>Ga0210059_1003649_pt1 | contig 24710 bp, 21 predicted proteins | sample Ectturendosymbi2_FD_188042 | JGI IMG/M metagenome (GOLD analysis project Ga0210059, IMG submission 188042) | Ecteinascidia turbinata endosymbiont from Florida, USA - Sample 2 (SPAdes) (version 2) | ecosystem: Host-associated > Tunicates > Ascidians > Unclassified | place: Key West, Florida...
GGGCCCCCCCTGGCACCCCCCTAGCTCCGCCCCTGGTACCGACTGGCGGAAAAGTGGCTTGAACTACAAAATAGCCCCGAAATCCGATGTTTTTGCCCCCTTGGACCCTCCACCAGAAGACGTGTCAACTTTTGTGATCATCGTTGCAACGGTAAGGTGTTCACAAACATTTTTTATGTAGAAAGTTTGTTTCCAACGTGCTTGGTTTAGGCTCTCTAGCCTAGTGGATGGACGCAACTAGGTTTTCTAGCCTACGCGAAAAACGTTTTTCCCGGAAATGACATCACAGTGATATCGCAGGTGGGCGCAACCTATCTTAAAATGTGCAGACATGTCTTACGGATCTAATGATACCTTCGGTGACTTTCTAGCTCATTCCGTTCAGAAGTTATGGTCGCTCATTGGTTTATCCGCTACTATGTTGCCAAAGGGCGACCCCGTATTTTCAGCATTTCTTTTAGATAACAACTTGAAAACAACTCACGATTTTCCGTGTAATGATGAAAATGGTTCACTGTGTAGTTCACAGTTCTACATCCGAAGAAAGCTTCTAGGATTGTTCGATCAGGAACGTTAACTTCTACACCTGTAGTGCATTTGACAACTGATGCCACATATATAGTATCATTTATTCATTCTAATCTAAAGCATTCATTCAAAAAATTTCTAAGGCATTCATTGTATAACGGAAGTATGCAAAGTAATTCACAATTTCGTGCATTTTACAGGTTTGTATTTGCATTTCAGCGCAAGCTGGTTTGTTTGGCTCCACCGTTATTTCTTCAGATAGCACGCTGCGTACATGTGTTGTTCCTATGGCTCATTCCTAACTCGTCACGCTTATGTGCGCGTGCGCAGTGAAACATGATGTACGACCTGGATAAGGTGGCACAGGCATGATTTAGATCCAGTAGAAAAACGAGTCTTTTATGGGGTTCTCATTACTGAATCCGGGATCGTTTTCACAGGATACTGAGCCTGCTTGACAATCCCTAATTGTTAGTTCCTAACATCTGTATGTCAGTTCTCTAATGTTACACTGAACACTCTTCTTAATTAAGTTGTATTCTTATTTTATTGATCAAAGCAAAAGTCACAAAATAAGAATAGACGGTACTCACCGATTCACATCAGTCCATAATACGTTGGCACTTCTCGACATGGTTTTAGCTCATGCATAAAATAAACTCAACTTAAACGAAATTCAAATATTTCTTGTAACGCATGTAAATCATATATAAATCGGTGTGATCTCACAATTACATTTTCAACAATCAGTACTACAGCTATTTTGAGGATTCAATCCTACACTATCACTGACAATATCTGCATTGTTCACTAACGGACAGTCCTGTCTGACTAATCACGATTCGCCCTGAGAAACAAGAAACGTTCGTTCGTGAGGAAATTTGTCATCAATCAAATTTTGGTGGCGTTGCGTTTACTCAAACAGTAATCTATGTCAGAAGGGGTGATTTGGAGAAGAATCAAAGTATTTCAGTGACCTCTGCCAAGCTGGGTTCGACCCAAGCGTGTCACAAAAAGAGATGTGACAGACATGCCGGGCAGGAAACAGTTAGATACAAAAATATCTAAGTGTGACGACATCAACCAGAGGGGACCGCGACCAAGAGCAGTTCGACTGCGGCGTCGTACAAAGCGTGTAAAGCAAATTGTACGAGACATACCGAGTCGGAAGCGGAAAGATGCAAAGCATCTAACGGCGAAGAGATAAACAGCTGACTGAGATTCGGAGTCTAGCCACAAATTATCAAAAGGAATTTGGACCACAGTTCATACCAACATTACGAAAGTATAATTTCTTGTTTCTCAATAACAAACGCTTATCGTTAACGATACGTACGCTCATTATCTCAAAAGGCTGTTGCTACCCTTGGTATGACAACAGAAAGAGTCCAATTAGTGATCTCTGTCCTAGACATAAGGATCAGGTAAAAAGACTTCTGCTATGGATCCCCGCCCTAGGCGTGAGGATCCAGTAAAAGAGTTCTATTTGATATCCCCGCCCTTGGCGTGAGGATCAGGTAACAAAACCGCCTTTAACTCTAATTTCAGCTGAATTTATAGTTGAATATTTCTTCAGAGTTTCAGTAACACCCCTTCGTTTTGGGTGTCTGATTGGTTGCTTCTTGTTAATGTTATTTCTGATTGGTTGTTTTATCAGCTTCTAGAACTTTCTTGGACTTGTTTGTGTTTGGGTTTCCTTCTTCTGAACTTCAGTTCATGTTCCTTTGACGCATTTCCTGTCACATGCGTTTCCGGTCATGTGTGCTTCTGGTCACATGCACTTCCTGAGCATGATTGTCCATTGGGTAATAGTCATATGATTTTTTGTTGATATTTCGCTGCTATTTTATTGGGGTGACTTGAGGTTATTGTCCTTGGGTAGCAGTCTTGCATCCTGTTGTCATGGCGATCACTTAACAATCAGTTTCAGTCGCTGGTTGCGGTCTTTCTTCTTTGCAGTAGTCTTGCCTGTCTTTCTTGATTTTTATTAAGTTCACTGCGAAGTCAATTTTATGTATAAGAATCTGTGTTAAGGCAAAACTTGCCTGTAACAGCAGTCAAACGCGCTCCGGCATCTTATCATTACAGTTGAGAATTTTGTACTGTTAGCGCGCTGCTGTCCATTTTCTGTGCCAGCAAAGCCTCTTGAAAATAAAGTTTGTGTGTTACTGCATCTGAAAATCTGTAAACGATCTTAAAGTGGTAAGAGTCTTGCATCAAACTTACTATGGTTGGCACCTTAAATGTCTGTGCTTGACCACGTAGTCAGGAGACAAGACCAGTGCTCATAAAAAGACTGAAGTTGACCTCTCTGTTCGCAGCCTTTGAGAATATCTGTCATTCAGCATTCAATCCACAGCCAACCTTCAGCATCTTGTAGCCTACAACTTCTAACCCACACTCCAAAAACGCCACTATTCTGAGGCATTCATTCTAAGGCATTCACAGTGAGGCATTAGTTGTAAGACACATATCGCAAGGCATCCATTCTAAGGCATTCAACTGTGTCTGATAAAGTTCAACTGAAACGCCAACCAACTTGATCAAGACTGCCATTTACTGGCAAGTAACAACGCCGTACAAAGGACGACCAGGTCGCATGATGCTTCGCTGAGTCATCACTTACCACATATGGCCAATTAAACGCTACTGCTAAATAATCAACAGATGAGGCATGAGCCAGGAAAGTGAACAAAGAAGTTATAGTTTAAAATAAGCGCCAGCTGTTGGAAATATATGAAAATAAATGAAAGATGAAGCATCAGAAAATCTAATGAAAGAAAATACGTTTGCAGAGGTGAAGCGGGACTTGGCAAATTGCCGTTAATATCAAATTATTATTTTTTATATTATCCGGGTGCCGCTGCCAAAATAACTGATTACATTTTACAAATGTGTAAAAAATCTTGAGTCATCTAAATGTAGTTTAAATTCGTAACAATTGAGGTTTAGATGTTGTACCAAAAGTTATGACAAAACCTCTGTGGATATAATTTTTAGATTTCGACAAAAATTTTAATGGCGAGGACTTGCAGCGTAATACTGGTTTATTTTATATTTAACTTTCTCAAGAATAAACCTGTGAGCAACGAAAGGTAGAATGGCCGATTGTCAGTGATTGAGATAAATTCTATTTAAAAAGTAATTCCTCGGATCACAACATCGCAAAGAAACAAACGTTACCTGACGTCTGTTGGCATCCGGTGGAATTGTTTGCTAGCTTGGAACTCTCTTCTGCTTCTCCTGCAAATACAAGAAATAGCTCAGATGATGAAGATGGTAGAAATGGTCTCAGTTGATGCTACTAATCAATGTAAATTTTCGTTGAAGATGTTGTAGAACAATGCGCCCAACCAACATGCTTGAAACAGTTTATCAGCAGTCTTTATCAAAGCCAGTTACTCTCATAAACCAGTTCGTGTTGCTGTGTTTCTAATATGTTTGACAATTTTTGCGTCTTTACTGGACACAGGAAACTGATTTCATGTTTTTTATTTTTACCATTAAAGTTTCCTGTTTGTCCGCAAACCATGAGTGAATTTATCTTTCAACGAATTCAAAACGAGTTTTTCCACAGTTATGATTGTGAGGTCTGTGAAAAAAGTTAAACAGTTTTTGTGATGCAACTTTCAGCAGCGACTGAACCATTATACACTGGCATGGGTGTCGGAAGGGGGGGCAGGGTGGTCAAGACCCCCTGGAATTATCAATTTGATATTTTCCTATTAAATTTTTAGTAGGTAAATGGTTTTCTCCTAGTTTTCAGTTGGTAAATAAAATTTAACCAGGGTCTGTCCCCCCTGGAAAAATTCCTTCCGACGCCCGTCCTGACAGGGCGTGACCGGCTGCGAAGACCAGACTGCAGAGCGAGAAGAGCCGGGCTCTGAGTCTCTTCAAACAGTTGAAAGTCATCGTTGGAATGCAGACATATACAAAAAAGCATATGAAGCACTTTGCCCTGCCTTAAATCATTTGGGGTTTCTTTAAGCCTTCATTAACCGAGTGGTTCTCAACCAGGAGTCTGCAAACTCCCAGCCCTGACTGTTTTGGCCACAGACCCCGGTTTGTGAATCTGTTTTATCGCAGGCCCCTAAGAGGTCGTCCATAAATGTCGTCACACTATTTTGGGCAAAAATCTACCCCCTCCCCGCCTTGTCACATTTCGTCACAAGTAGTTAAGCCCCTTCAAATATAACGTCACAATTTGCAAACCTCCCCCCCTTACATTTGCAATTATAAATTTCCATCTATTTTGTGTCTGCCTAGACAAAAGTTTTCATCTGTTTTATAGATTTGATTTGTGGACGTTGTGGCAAGACCAACATTCTCTTCGTAAAACGTCGAAAATACTGCACACATTGCTAAGCAAAAATTAAGCAGCAAAATGTTTTCTACTTTGTTGAAGACCGAAAGCAATGAATTACGTTGTGCGAATGCTGGCAATGATTGATTGCGGTTATAGTCCTGTGCATGGATTTATCGTAGTGGTCGCTTTGCAATATTGAAGCAAAAACAAATCAGTGGAACTTTTTGCAGTGTAGCCTATCTGCAAGAACGATTTCACAAAACCGCACAGAAAACAAGTAGGCTATGGCCTGCAAATGCAACACAGGACGGTAAATAACTCCTTTTGAGAAACGTTTGATAGTTCTGCATAGGCGAAGATGAAATAAATTTTTCTAAAAACTGTTTCTTCGAGAACGGCGCGTTGCTTACATGAGGCTTCACTTTTTTGTTGTGATCTGTGCGTAGTAAACACCGAACCGTAGGCCACAAAAATGAAACAATCACAGTGGACTTTTGAGGTCCACAACTGCTTATGTTTTTCACAGAGGTTACGGCGTTTCAACAAACTGTCGCAACTACCGAATGGTTATAAATTAGCGACACTCAACGAAAACACTCACTGGTCTGCAAAATAAAGCAAAACATCCTACTACAGAAAACAAACGAATCACTGAAATTGTTGGGTCTCATGAAATAATTTTCGAATTGAAGTCAAACAAGATATAACACATACAATTCAACAATCGATGAGCTGACTTCTCGTAATTTCAAGAACCGCTTTGTGCCGGTTGGATACCAACACTTATCTGTTGAAAACGAAAGTATTAACGTCTTAAGTCAAGCTTCCCCCACCTAAATGTTTACTTATCTTCATGCAGTTTCCCATGGAGAGGAAAAATGTGCAGTTATGGTGTAAACTGGCATTCCACCACCAGTGCAACGTATTTCTGGAATTATCATTTCACTTATATCCAGATTATCTTCATCTTGCCACTCTGCACTTTTCACATTCTCCGGATTGGCGATGATTACCAAAGACATATTCTAGTTTTACGAAAAGTCAAAGACACCACATTCATAACAGCCTCTGTTCGTACCTAGGGCCGGAAGGGCAAAGGGTGTTAGGCAAAATGGTTTGGACCTCTAGCGTCCACACTGCAATAGATATTAAGAAGGGGTCCGTTATCAACGTGGTCTGTTATGAAAGTGGTCTGCTTTGAACAGGTCTGGTATGAATGGGTCGTTATGAACGTGGTCTGTTTTGAATGGTCTGTTATGAGTGGTCTGTTATGAACGGGTCTGTTTTGAATGGGGACCATTTTGAAGCATGGTTATGTTTTTATGAGTCACGAGTTTCAAACTGTTTACTGTAATTGGGTTCAGGTCAAAAGCCCCCTCATACTGAAGGTGGTGGTGGCAATTGCATATGTTGCAACAATTATGACCTCAAAAATAAAAAGGTAAATTACAGGAAATGATTCTGAGTTTTCAGGATGAAAGGAAAGCTTAAATAATAATGCACCTCCAGATAGAGATGGAAGGTAGAACGAAGCCCGCTTTTAACTTCAGGTATTCCAGAGCTAGCCTATATTGATTTGCCAGAAATTGAGAACAAAACAGTGGAATGCTTGCCAAACAGCTAAAAAATCTTGCACAGAATCGGGCGTCGAAATCTAAAACTGTTTGGTCCAGTAGATGGAGTTGGGAGTCAATAAATTTTATCGAATGAGCTTTGGCTACATTGACAGTACAACAATATAGTTAACCATTAGCTGTAAATCCAACAAAGTTTGACTGACTATCGGAAATATACCACAAAAACAATTAATCCATTAGCAATATCGACAAACATTTCCTCATTGGTTGCAACAGAAAACTATTGTAAATGGAATAAAAACATATCGGCCTCCACACCTTTTCTTTCTGGTATGACTGCGTGTAGCATGCATATCAATACGACTCGTGTGACATCACAAAACTACTGACTCCCCCTCCCCCTTGTCACAATTTGTCACAAATCTGGTGACCCCCTCCCCCCCGTTAGGGTGTGACGTCATTTATGGACGACCCCTAATCTTATGTCGCATTAATTTTTCCGCTCAACCAGCGAGGAAGGATGATACATTACGAAAAACAAATAGTGCTGTGTAATGTTTTATTGCATCTAATTCATTTCATTCCAGAATCATTGCAGTTATTATTTGTAACATTGTTACTGTGCAATGTATACGAGTATGTTCGACTTTTTAAACTTTTGTCATATATTCACAGACCAGCCCACTTTGGGAAATCCTCTTTTATATGTCTACCCAAACCTTTAAGCTGCATCGCACAGTATTTGCGTTGTATGCTATATCATCAACTCTTCACTGACCAGACATTGTATCCGATGGAGTGGTTGGTGAGAACAGATACGATAGATCAGTACCGTGATTGTTACGTCATCATATGAAGAGGATTGTTATATAGTAGTTTCAACCCTACAGTTCTAAACTGTTCGTGAATCTGACATAACAGGGCTTGCTGCTTTCAATCTAATTACTATTTCGTTTTAATTTTAGAGACAGTTTATTTTATGCAGACTAACAGTTTGTCAATCAAACTAAACGTGGTATTTACTGCATTTGTCTTAAAAACATTTTTCGTTTCAGTGTTGTGAAGATTACACGAGTGTTCAAACTTATCCAGTATGGCAAAAAAATTGAAAGTACTGTAGGCTATATGCACTATGCAGAAAGCTTACTCAATGTGCTTTTACCTCCCGATTCACTGTCAGACAATGGTAACGAAAAGCCACAGTTTTTGTGCCACATATAAAATCTTTCTTTTCGTGTATAGGAAAGACAAGTGTTTGCAATGGTTAGGTTTTGTGTTCTGTAGCCGCCTAATACAGTGGTCTCCAAACTACGGCCCGCGAAGACGTTTTGCCTATAATGAAAAAATAATATAATTACGAAAAATTTGTTGATTTGGTAGAGAATAACATCGAGAAAGAATCACATTATAGAAGATGTCCGGCCCTCCGACTGTTGAGTAATAGCTTGTGTGGTACTCAGACAAAAAGTTTTAGACCCTGGTTAAATACAACGCGAGTTTCTGTATTTCTGACCAGGCCGTTACCAAACCACATTTCTAAATAACCCAAAAGAGGCTGACAAACAAAAAAATGGGATCCGCAATTGCTTCAGAGCGGAAAAACGATTCTTCCACGACAAAAAGGTACAGAACCACTCAGGGGCGGATCTAGCCACTAAGTTAGGGGAGGCAATTTCAGTAATATTTGGTAGATGGTCTTATTACGGCTTCGCTACTGTAAGAGAGATGAAGTATATTTCACAACACTACTGTGACAAAACAATGGACGGTAAACTGACCTTATATCGCGAATGTTGTTTTCCGAATTGTATAAAATTATATGGCGTATAAAATTACTTTCGTAGCTTTTAGGGGGGGGCGATCGCCCCAATCGCCCCCCCAGGACCCGCTCCTGGAGCCACTGTCACAATATTGCGGCCAAAGCAAAGTAAGCCAAAGACATAAAGTAACTTTTCGCTAATTAACGGAATAAGCTCTATCGTTAAGAGAGCATAATATCGCCAAAAACTCGCGATGAAAAAATGAACAGCGCATAGTTGAAGATGTGTTACGGAAGTGACACTCACACGTGACATGTGTTAAGGCAGTGACACTCACACGTGACATGTGTTAAGGCAGTGACACTCTCAGTCTCACACGTGACATGTGGTGAGTCAGTAACACTATCACGTGACATGTTCGTTGCTTTGACCGCATTTCTCGGCATATATCCACGTCACGCGTAAATTTTCGTTCAGGTGGCAAGAGCATGATTGCATCACAAGTTGTGATTACACCAAGAGTGACTGTTGAATCTACTCTGAGGTATGAAAACAAAAGTTTTGTATATTTTAATTTGACAAAAACTAATGTTACTGAACACGCAACTTCAAAACTGTTGCTTTCAATGAATAATCACCGTGGTGTATATAAAATCAAGATTTATGTTGTAAATTTATTTCTTGCTAAAGATGGTAGGTTTTGGGGATTACAATAAATGTTTTTATTCATCAACAATAAAATAAACTTTTTTGTTCATCAGCGACAACAAACGAGCATCCGATGATGATTTTCTTGCTTTAGCAAATTAAGGAAAATAAAAAAATACTTAGAAGTTTACCACGAATTGGTGCGCCATAAACAATTTGAATCACACAAAAAGGCAGGTGATCAATATTACATGCGATTCGATGAAAATAAGTTGCATTGTTTAATATTTCCAAATAGCCAAAAAATATCTCATAAATGTTTCATATACTACTATGCATTGGATAATCATAATTGATACTGCACTAATTTAACTGCAATGAAATAGCTTCTGCTTTGTATGTTGTAAGATTATCAAACGGATGCGCAATATATGAAATTGCTTTCAAAATTACCGCTTAAACTCACATTCCCACAAAGGATTGTCATTTCAACAGTTGTTTTCAAACCGACTTACACATATTTGTCGGAACAAACTTAAAGTTGATGCTTTTGCAACAGTAGACATTGACGCTGACGATCAACGACAATGCAACATGTGCTTACTTTCAGTGCTGCAATTGAAGATGAAAAATTCTTTTTCTGTTTTACTTTCGTCAGTTGACATCTCCATTTCGATCGGAGTGAATAGCATTGACTTCTGCTGTTTGCTCAAAAGAAACTGCGCCTGTTGCAAAAGCGCTACTCTCGCTTCGGTGACTTTGACTTCGTTCGGCGAGACAGAGATGTCTTTATTCAGAAGCCGAAAACAAATGTCCTTTTCCCTTTTTCTGCAAAAGGTACAACGCAATGGAACATTTGACTTAAGTTTAGCATGTTTTGCAGTGTGAGCAAGCGCGACAATCATCTAGCAAGTGTGATTTTTATACGTTATGCAGGATGTACTTTTCACATACTAACTGTTTTCCTGTGAATATAACACGACTTATGACTGTTGATGAGTTATTGTAGCGTTCTTCAGCAGCGCTGCACCTAGCATTCGACTTTGAGCTGTGACGTGACAAGGGGCGGTGTTACAAACAACGCACACCAAATATGCCACCATACGCCACTGAATGAGCCCCCCCCATGAAACTTTTCTGCGTACAGTACACCACTGCGGAGAGCAATGCAACAGACATAACATTTCCAAACAAAAACGATGGCAAAAACAATTTTTATCCACAAAAAGCATGAAGATGTAATGCAATTACCCACGGACCATAGCGAAGTACCATAGTTGCATGGTACTCCATGCAAGCAGCAAAAATTGTTGAAGAAGCCAACACTCTGACTAATCCTAGTCTGATCTCACATCAATCTAAATTGTTTGATCCAATAAATCAGCAATAATATTTTAATTCACAAATTATAGCAACTACTATTGAAGACTATTTTTGACACAAGGAGAATGCACAGTGTGTAGCATCTCTCCTCCAGGCAGTGATGGGTATTCTGTGATGCGCCACGGACCAGATCATTTTTATATTGCATGGAACTTCTTGGAGAAGGTGAGGCTATCCTTAATAACTTCATAAAAATCTAAAGGTACTGTATCAGGTGAATGACACCCCAATACACGGAATTAAATTACATAAAATTGCTTTAATTCCCATTTTAGTCCAAATGTTTAACTGTGGTATACAAGAGGATATCCACACAAATAATTTCAAGTATGCACCCTGTTTGTAAAGTTTGAAGAAGACGTTTGCGCTAACCACATACTTGCAGTATATCACTCCCTTCACCTAAAAACAAAATCTACGAGCTCAGTAGTTGCGACGCAACACAAAAGCGCTAGTAAAACAACTGATTGATGTAATCTAGGGTGGGGTTGATAAACGTTGCAAAGGGAGACAAAAAAGTCCGTAAATAAAAATACATGTGTGGTGAGATAGGCGATCAAACAAATGGGAAAACATGAAATCGCACTTCTTACTGACCGTTTGTGTCCCCCTGTTACTGACAACTGCATCAGCTGTTCACAGGTTTACAGTTATAAACGAGAGCATCAAAGTGCGTTGATTGCAGATCTGCTACTCGCTGTTGCACAAACAATTGTTACTGCACAATGGGAAGTTTGGGAGGTTATCTGTGGCGCCAATTACGACTTTGTATTCACTCATGTTGAGGTTATACGTGGAAAAGAGCAGCGGGGGACTCACCCGAGAGCAATGCTTGTCTTAAAGAGGTCGGTACAGCTTCGTTGCTTGTGTTCCAAGATCGAATCAAATATATTGAAAACAGCCACGAGTTGTTCAGGATCGTCGGAGAACTTGTGCGGGATGCAACACACGATCTGCTTCTCGATGGACAAGTCCAAAATATTGCTCACAATAACGTCATACCTGCAGAAAATAATTTCATCTTTTGAAATTTTACTTCGGCCAACTTGTGTGTGTGCGAAGCGGCAATCCCGAAGCTCATCGAAGTATTAGTAAACTGAGTAGACCATCTCCTGGAGACAGGAGGAAATGCATTACCGAGGCATTTCTATTCTTAGTCTCCCTGGAAAAACGCATTTCAAGTGCCTCGAAACAATACGCCGCGAAATAATTGAATCAAAGCTTTGATGAAACCCTGTACGGTTTTCGTCGCCGCCGTAGCACTACAGAGAAATTTTCACTCTCCAGCAAATTTTCGATAAATTATGAGAACAGCACAAAAATATCTCTGCGCTTCTTTTGTCAACCTCTAGAAAACACACCACCGACTACATCGCAAAGCTTTGGGTAACGTGTTGCAGGAGTGTGTAGTTGAAATCCACCTCTTATTGTTCATCAGGTTATTCACAGTGTTGGCGGCGTTGCGTAATAAGTGTTCACAGCGGGCGTTGGACTCCGACAAGTGTGTATACTGCCACCGCTCCTCTTCATAGTTCATGACTATTTATGTGAATGGGAAAGACAGCCACAACCTATTCCAGGAGGGTGTCACAGTCAGGAGCTGCAGGATCAATCGTTTGCTTTTTGCGAACGATCTCGTTCTGGTAACATCTTCTCAACATGGTCTTCAGTATGCACTTGATCGGTTTGCAGCTGCGTGCGACCGAGCAGGAAAGAAAACCATCACTAAAAACACCGAGGTAGGTATTATGTCTCTCCAGAAACCCAAGCCACTGTGCAATATAAGTGAGCGGCAATACAAATGCAGCAGGTGATGAATTTCATGTACCTTGTGGAGGTATTCACAAGTCCCGGAAGACAATATAAACAAATTCATACAAGAATCGGTATGTAAAGCAAACCCAGCTCTGCGTGAGGTTTATCGCTCTGTAGTGGCAAAACGGGAGCTTTCAAACACCGTGAACTTTCACTTTTCATCTCATTTGTAAGTTCCAGTCCTCACCTACATGGTCATGAATCTTGGGTAATGACTGAAAGAATGTTATCCCACGTCTAAGCGGCAGAGATGGGGTTTTTGCGAAGAGTCCACGGCGTGACAATGTGCGCAGCTGTGAAATTCCTAAAGCGCTGAATGTCGAACCACTTCTCCGATCAAATAAAAATCAGCCACAATTGTTTGTTAATTGCTCCATGAAAGTCTGGCGAAGCAAGTCCTTCTTGTCCCCTGGAAAGCGGCCCAGAGGTGGACCAAGGACCAGGTGGAGTGACTAACATCTCTGACCTTGCTTGGTCCCGTCTGGATATGGTGCCAGTAGAACTGTCAGAAGTTGTTGAAAGCTGTGAGGTGTTTCGAGAGGTCCCAGGGCTGCTGCCCCACGACCCTCCCCAGAGTATGAGCAAGTGTGAAAAGTAAGTTATGCACGAAGTCATCTGTGATGAAATAAAGAAATTCTTACGGATCTTTATGTGGGCAAAACACTTTCGCCGCAATTTGAAATTTTTATTGAAAACATTTTAACACTGAACAACAACAGAGTTGGGTCTTAACGTAAAATGACCATATGTTCTAAACTTTACAGACGCGAACAAGTTCATCACTAACCATGAAAACGATTGAATCGTGAACTGAAAACATCTTTCTGTTTTGTAATCAAATCTCTTCAAAGTGCTCCACTTCTTCCCGTCTTCACTGTGACGAGCCTTGCAGTGACAGAAACATTTGTTTGAAAATGAAAAAAAAACAATCATTTGAAGCTTTTATTTGTCGATGATTGTTACGTAAAAATGCAGTTTGTATATAAAGAATTTGTAATACTACTCTGAACGCCGCTTAGTTTTCCCATAAACATGCCTTAGTAAGCAAGTCAGTTGTTTTTTGCCTATTGGTCAAATGTTGGCTGTTAAATTAAACGGTATTTTGGTTCCATTCAGCCCTTCACAGAGACGAATCTATTTAAATGTTTACCTCTGCTTCGGCGACCAGATGTCCATCGGTCAGATACGATGTAGGGAGAATGACGTCAACGCATTTTTCGAATTGTAATCCATGCGGCTCGCAGCACAACGTCGGCGTTATTCTGTTGTGCGATGAATGCTTTGTCTAAAAATAAATAAATGTTTCTGAAATTTGGTGACACGTCATGGCAAGAGCATCTGTTGGCGACACCCTTGCAAGGATGAAATGAAATTACGGTCGCGCTTCGGGGGGAGGAAATCGAATCCGTCCAGGGTGAGTACATCTCGCAAATGAATGCACACCAAGCCAAGTCGCAAGGCTGATGAATGGATCAACATCTAACTTTACAAGCAATAGAATTATGAATGCAATGAAAAGCTCTACAGGTTTGAATCACGCTTTCAAAGAATTAGTAGAATGGGATCTGGTTTCATCTTTTTGCGATGATTCAACCTTGCACATATTTGTATTCAGGTAACCAGTCTCCACAAATGTGACGAAGTTGAATCAGTCAGCATTTTTAAACAGGAAATCGATTTCACGCAACGCTACGCATCTTCAATTCTGAAATTTTAATAATATTGCCGAAGGCAGCGTGTCTTATTACGTGAAATCAATTTCCAATTAAAAAATGCTGATTGATTCAACTTCGTCACCTTTGTGTAGAGTAGTTACTTCAATTATAAATGTATGATTTATTTAATTGATTGTCTTAGATTCAAGGGCAACAAACAGTTCATAAGATTTGCAAAAAACATTAAATCCGCAGTTACAGAGGAGCCATTTGCCACACAAGCAATACTAGTTGGAAGAAAAAGCAATGACTCGCAGCGTGGCTACAAGATTACTCTTGTGATCGTGTTACGCGTGAAACCGCTTGGTTTACTTTCGGCTTTGGTCGGATGCAGCAAGCAACAAAAAGTGTTATGAGCTGATGATTTCATTAATTTGAAACACTGCTGTGAAACGGACGGCGAAAGCCTTACTAGATTGGGAAGTCGGCCATAACAAGACGTTAAAGTGATGTTGACTTCTTGTAGCAAAGCTCCTTTCGGTACAAACACTTTACAGCCTCCCACTTCCATTTTACCGCCCTTCGGACCAATCAGAGCAGATGCTTCATGGATGAGTAAACTGCCCTGTTGGAAGTTGGTCTTGAATTAGCTTTGTCGTTCAGGTTTAAAATACAGAAAAGAAAGTCTTGTCATGAATATTTTACCAAATTGGGTTCAGACATTTGTTTATACCTCATTCTGTGTCTCTTTTTCCGGAAAGAGAGGATTGCCCACGTTTTCCTCATCGATCTAACAAGAAAACAAACTTTTTTTGAAGAGCCCAAAATCGGCTTTAAAAAATTCAGGTATTCTTCTGAAAAGTGTAAACAGCCGAAAAAGCTCATGCTTTACGAAAATCAGCGGCGTGACGTCAGGAAGTGTGCGCCTCTTTTTTCAAAACTTCTCAAAATAATTAAGAATTAACTGAAAAATTTTTTTGCGCAGAATGTTTTTATGTAAAAAGAATTCAAGTTCAGTTATTTCTGTTTCTTTTCGAGTTGTGCTGTTGGGGCTCAACTTCAACAAAGCGATTAGATTCAGAAAATAAATTTTTCATGTTTTTACTTTTTCCTTGTTCAGCACAGAACAAAACAATTCGTCGATTCCATCCTCTGCCTCATCCTCTGCTGCTTCATCTGAAGTGACCGAAGCATAATTTGAGGAGCCCTGACTCCTCCGAGTGTGAGCTGGTGACCTCACTGCGTCTGCGCCCGCCCCACCGCAGTCCCACGAGAAGTCCAAGTTCAGCTGCGCGAAGAGGAAAAGAAACTTGAGCACGTTGCAAGTTATTCAACAAAACAAAAATCTCAACGAAAGCTTGTCCTAAGGCTTTGACTCTCTGACAACGTCCTGCAGTAATTTTCCTGCCGAGTATTCGTTTCGAAACCTTTACGTAAGCCTCGTTTCAATCATTCCACAACTGCCTTGAAACCTCGAAAAATAAAGCGTTTCCAAAGACTCGTCTGAACCAAATAAAGGACAAATAACTTTTCAGGCAGTTCTTGTGATGTATTAATTTATCTAAACGTCACACTGCCAGGTAAATTTCAAATGCAAAGGTACCTGCTTTTGTTTATCAGGAAGTAAAAGACAGACCACGTCTACATTGACTCTCTAGCGCGATCATTCGGCGAGTTATGAACGAAATTGCGTCAAGAGCCACTTAAGCGGCTTCCGCTGTCCTTAAAGAGTGAAGAAAAAGAACATCGAATTTTCATTTTAAGTCATAAGATGTTCTTCTACTGTAACTCTCGTAGTACCTTTCCAAAGTTTTAGTTTGCAAATGGAAAATCTAACGTTGCAATGAAACTGGATATCAAAAATGTAGGGCAAAAAAGTTTTTTTTGAGATTGAACATGATTTGTCTCATCTTATATCGACATTTAGCTGTAGAGCTTTCGAACAACTTTTTCTGCTTTACGTTTAAAGAAGTACGAACGAAATTAATTGACAGTCTTGCTTGGCATGACGGACTCACTGACAAACCAAGTTTAGCTAAATCTAGCAGAGCGTCTTGCGCGTCCTGAGAAATGCCGCAAGAGAAGAGGCGGATATCCTTGATCTGAGGAAAGCATGGAATGAGAGACTTCGCCCCTTTTTCTCCGATTGAATTTCCGGAAAAGTCGAGATATTCCAGCTGGAAGAAAAGAGGTCACAGTTAGCACCGGCAAAACAGTAATAAACTGTTAAAAAATATAATCTGCGAAGTAAAAGCGCAGCGGTTGTTAAGAGTAAAGATTCAGTCAGTCGCATGACTCCTCCCACGGTCGTAGCCGGGGAGGGCGCGGAGAGCACGTGTCACCCCTTCAGTTTCTATATTTAGTAGTGCACGTGTTTCTGAGAATATTATTGTAACTCTCACAGTTACGCAAAGTTTATCGAGAGTGCTCAAAGGCTTATTTTTTCGCAGCAGGTGGGCACGAAGCAAGACGTACCATCATACGGTTTTCTACCTGCAGTTTTCCGACTTTAAATTTTTTTTTTCATTATTCAAAGCATTTCGCCTGATTTGCCGATATTTTTAGCAGTCGCCTTCCCTAATCTCCGCCCCGAGCGGCGTGTGTTCGCGAAGTGCTGTCAACAGAAGCTCTTCCTCATACGTCACTCACCATATGCTCAGTTTCCAGCAGTTTCTTCGCAAACTCTTTGACACCATCGCTCGTGATTCCGCATTGCCATAGAGACAGCGATCTGATGTACTGAATGCTTCGAGAGAGCGCGATTATCCCTTGATCGGAGATGAGGTTTCTTCCCAGATCTAAGAAGCTGATCTGAATTCAAATTCAAAGATAACTTTGAGCTGTTGTTATCAGTGCCCTTTCCAAAAATTCTAGTAACTCGAAACAGCTGATCCCAATAAAAACACACTGGTCAGTTTGTGGAGAGAAAATATCCGGAAAAGCAACTGAGGATAAAAATTTCATGATTAGCTTTTATGTTTAGTGGATAATGCGCCACCAGGTGGAGCGGGAGCGCGAAAAAGCTGAAGTTGGTCACGGTTGACGAAACACCAACTTATTATTCATTCTTTCGAATGAATGTCAACCATTGGCTGTTGCTCTTACGTCATTTCATGCATCGGGTCCCAGCAGGAATGTAGCACGTCAACTTCATGGATCAATTTTACTGCCTAAGTCAGTGCATGTTACGTTCAAGAAAATTAGGTAATCGCATTTTTTCATTTCAAGAAGGTCATTATCTCTTATTTTCTCGGTTGCAGCCAATATTTTTGTAAAGGGGGTTGTGCTAAGGCGGGGTGGAACTCAGACAGTCTTTAAAATATCAGGGAATCGCTGTTGTTAGATCGTCAGACGTGCTTATTTATGTCCTGGATGAAGAAATGAAGATGTTCACCACGAAAGCTTCTTCCGAGTAATTGCCATCACTGTTTGTTAAGCTTGAGTGTGACAAAAAGATTTTGCCAGTGACTCACTTGTGAAGAGGGAGGAGAGCTTAAACCTCTAGCCTCCTCCAAACTGCGCTGTTACTCTTTCAGATGTTGTCATTGGCTTAAGGCAAAAAGTTTTTTAATGTAAGCACTGGTCAAAATGTTCCAAATCTACGAAAAAAATATGTAAATGATTTTCTTGTACAAAATTTGCTATTGGTCTTGAGTTTTTTGAAAAGTTTGGCATTTTTTTCTGAAAGATTCCGTCTTTAAATGTCAACCTTCGCCTGGGATAGAAATTAAAATTGAAAGACAATGTTGCCTTGACGAGATAATGAGCTGGTTTCTAAATCGCCTGTGGTAACACGTTTCAGACAGCAAAGTGGAAAACCTGCGGAGAGTTTTGGCATACTACAGGCTTATCTTACCGTGTGTTTCGTTTCGATAAGTTTGTCAGCGAGCTCAGCCACTCCTTTCTTGGTGATCTTGCATCCGTACAGCATTAGCTCCTGGATGCACTGAACACAGCTGCTGATCGATGACAAACCGGAGTCGAAGATGTGGTTCCAGCTGAGATCGAAATGTTGGACCTGGCGGAAAAAAGCAGAGTTCATGAAACTGGATTTTCGCTTTGCCGCTTTTTGTCACTATCAACCTTTTCAAGCGAACTTTCCGATACATTTATGAAAACAGATTATTGTTGTTGTTGCCAGGGCAACTTATCGAGAAACTTACTCAAAAGACAACCTCTAACATTTTGATGTAAGGCTCACTCCACCAAGCCCTTCAAACTCGTAGTGAAGCATTTCAAAAATTAAATAAGCAATGTGACGAAGCATGAAACACCTGAACATGCAGTTTGGACACTTCCTGGCAGAACTGATGCAAACAATCCGCTGCGAATCTGCATTTCTTTATTCGCAGGGTGGGCCGATCCTGCACGAGCCGGAGGACAAAAAACAAGTTCGAAATGTCGCTTGGAAGGATTATGGAGTGCAGAGGGAGAACTATTTCTTCCGGCAAGTATGGAGAGATCATCTTTGTGGTCATTTCTTCGTTCGCTTCATGCAACCAGCTGAACATCTCCAAGAGACTGCTCACCACGTAACTGTCAATTATCCGAATGGTTGGAGAACTGGGGGTGGTGGCTTCAGCTGGCTGTGGCTGAGGTCCGGGAGAAGGAGTAAACCTTTCAAAACGAAGTTCACGCATCCGAGACAAAATGACATTGACAAGCGCGGTCTTTTTCTTTTCCCAACTAGTCTTTACAGCTCCAGGTATGACGCATTTCATTTGGTTGAAAGTGGGTTCGCTGCTGAGACCGAACGAGAACCGAGCGACTGAGCTCCACCCGCACTTGGTAAGCAGTGGAAGCTGCTCGACGAAATCGTCGAGCGGCATGATCATCATCAAGTAAAGGGCAGCGAAAAATTCCTGCCAAATAAGATGAGTGAAGTACCTTCTTTTGTAACCATCCATGATAGTCATTTTCAAGTTAGCTGAGCTGAGAATAGAGGTGGTAAGAAAAGATCCAATGGTGTTCTCCCCGATGTCCGCCTCTTGTATGTCTTTTGTCTCAAAGGTAATTTGCATGTTTCTGTATCCACTCCAAGCCAGTTTGGAAAGTTTGTCCAGTTCACAATCTTTGCCATTTAAATGATCAGAGACGGAATACTTCACGCACGCTGAGGCTAGAACTTTTGTCAGGCAAACGAAGTCCGCCTCGCAATTTCTCCTCATCAGATAATCAACAGTCAAAATGAAGTTCACCGGCACGTAGCAGTAAGCAAAAGCGCCTGCGTTCCTCATCAGAATTGCTCGGATGGTGTCATAGTTCTCTGAACAAATTTGACGACCGAGTTCGTCCTGAGCTTTGGAGTTCAATCCGAGGATCTGGAAGACGTGTTCAGGCCTCTGCGAAGGGTGGAGGTTGTAAATGCAGGCTGGCCGCGACGAAATGATCACCCGGGCATACGGAAGCAAAGTCCCGTTGATTAAATTCAGAAGGAAGAAAAGTGGTGAAGATTCGTCAAAGAGGTTGACTCTGGGAACTTGCGCTGATAGTTCTTCAGCCGCCGCTTCGTCTAAACCATCCAAAGCAACAACAACATTCGGATCTTCGCTTAATATTCTCAACCAGTATCTGTCAGATTCGTCAGAATGCTCCCAGTTGGGCAGCATTGTTGACAAAAGAAATTTTAGAAAAGTTGTTGGTCTCGAAAAATCAATATATTTGACAAAAATAAAGAACACACACGAAGCTTGTTGTTCGCCATCCTCATCAAGCAACTTCTTGACCCATCTTTTCATGCAAGTTGTTTTGCCAATGCCCGCCTGACCCACAACACAAATTACTCGATTTCCGTTGAGGAACTGAAGAATCTCGTCTTCACTGACGTTCCCTGCTGGTTCCCCGCACAGCTTCATGAAGTCTTCTCTGCTTTTATCAACTCTGCTGAACTTAAGATCGACTGCCACCCTGCGAGGGTCGTCAGCAATTTGAAGAGACACCGGCGTCAAGGAGTTGCTGATGGGAACGATGGCTGAAATGTCTTCGCAGTCAATGAGAGCTCGACGTCGGGTCTCCTCTTCCAACTGATTATTATCTGCAGCAAAGAAAAACAATGGGGTAAGACAGTATGTTTGGAGGTTAAGAGTTAAGTATTACTTCATTCCACGATGCAGAAGCAGTAAAATGAAAAAACGCATTTGAGCAGGTTACCTGGTTCCTTCTTCCTCAGCTGCTGGGATTGTTTAGGATAAGAAAAGCGTTTTTTCAAAAGCTTCAGCAGTGACGGTCGCCTGCTGCTGCTCAGTTTATCGAGCTGCGTTTGATCTGAAACTGAAAAACAACTAACTGTTATTGAAATTCAAGTGTACAAACATTTTTCACGATGCACTGTTCGTTGCGGCTCTGTAAACATTTCAAACAACTTGAATTTTGGAAATTCTGAGTACAACCGTTAGTTGTATAGCCTTGCAGCAAAAAGTTATGCCTGTAGCTCGAATCATCGAATTGCAATGATATTTATTTTTCGTTGTGACTTTCCAGGTGAAAAGACAAACTATTGTGGGTAAATAAATATCAGTTGCTCCAAAAACATTGTTCTTGACGAAGGGCACAGATACATTGGCTCGTCATGCGACTTGCTCTGGTTCGCTGCTCAGCTGTTGCCACAAACAGTGATTCTTAGAAACCTTTCAATGATAAAGCTGTTCTGGTATGGAAGAGACTATAATCTTAAGATATTCACAGGTTTAAACTGTCGATCAATGGTATTATTGCAGAATTCTGAACTTCTTCTCAACCTAATACTAGTGTTAAGATCTATCCTGAAATTTGCTTCTTGCTGTGGCGGTTGAGGTGAACGCTATTGCCCAAGTAGCGGTACGGCAAGTCACTCAGTGGCCGTGGATCGAACTCCTAACCTTTGTGTTGAGAAGCGAACGCCATGCCGAGAGAGTGTCCGCCTCTCAATACAAAGGTTGGGGGTTCGATCCACGGTAACAACACAAATTTCATTTCGACGCTTTCTGACAGCATCAGTTGTTTTTACTCCTCCCTTGAAAAAGTAAAGATATGTTTGCTACCTGACACTTGACCGAATGTGCGCCTTTCATCCCAAAAACAAATTGAAGATAAAAAGTCACTTTGTCGCGTTTTTTGCTGTCACGTCAAACGTCAAATACACGCTCCGCTAAAAATCAGCACCTCATCTTTGCACGAATCATTATTCCTCAGCTGACGATGCCCTGAGTTCCCTGATCCTTGCCTTGTCTGCCCTGAAACACGCAGTCGCTTTTACAAAGGGATCGTTTCTTTCCGTCAGAGTTAACCCAGATTCTCAAGATTTTCACGTTTTCCGCACTTCTGAGGTGGCGTCCGTCTCCAACGTCGCTGCCCAGTAAAGCTATAAAATGTTATATCAATGCCATGCATCGATGCCACCAGGAAAGCATGTGAAGAAAGCACCCATGTTCAGAAACGGTGGTGCGGCTTGCAATACTGCTCATATTTTGATGTTTGGCAAATTCAGAAAATAAACATCACTCGTTATTTGTACAGTGATTCCACTGATGTCGTGCTTCACCTGAACAGACCAAAGTATCGCTGCTGTATCTTCTCTTCTGTGATGCGGCTTGAATAGATCGGCGCTTTTCAGATGACGACTTCAGCCGGTGACGTGAACACGACGACACGTTATTGCAAATGAAGGTGGACGTTTGCGTGACGTAATAATTGTAAATTTTGTCGCCGGATTCTATGACCGCCGGGCCATGAACGTGCACAGGAGTCGTCCGCTGAGAGCGAAAAAAAACAATGTCAGGCCTTTCTCAGAGAAACGCTTAAATATACGTCAGCTGTTGATCAACGGTTGGTCAATAGAGTGACCATGTAAGGAGTGAAATATTCAGTTCACAAAACGTGGCTTTAATGAAAAACATAAAACAAATCTTGCGAAACATGTTTGTGCAAAACAACACCAAATTGTTAACATGGGGACCATGGTCGTCGGAAGTTTTTTTCCAGGAGGACAATCGGCGCAAATATTTTCTCCATACATCGTTCAAGCGGCTTTGCTCGAATATTCAGATTTTTGACACTCATGTTCTAAACCAGTGGTGTCAAACTCATTTCGTGCTGTGGGTCATATGTCCGCACTTAGGTTTTACGCGGGCTAGACAATTTTGCACATACAGTAAAGCTAAATTAGTTCCATTTGATATTTTTTGGCGCCTCTACAGCATTGACAGAAAAAGGGTTACTGAAAATAGCAAAATCAGTTTCCAGATCTTTAAAATCAACAAATCTTACTACGAATACATTGGAAATTCTTCGAACCCTCCTAGAATCTATACAACCTCATGTCTTTGAACTGAAGAAGTTGTTAACTTTGGCTTACTTCGATTATTAAGTCGTAATGTCGCGTTGTGATATCACAAAAAACGTAACTCTGCTATGACATAATAATAGACATAACTCGGTCAGATCCAACGCAAGCACAAAACTGATATGACGCGGGCCACAAAACGGGGCTTGTCTGGCCGGATTTGGCCCTCGAGCCGCCAGTTTGACACCCCTGTTCCAAACAGTGTATTTGGACTAAACGAAATCACATTGGTTCATTGCACTGTGGTTTTATGATCATCATCAGCAGGTCTGGTTGTGTTTGTTTTTAGGGTTTTTGGAAACTGCGCTTGACGACACTTTGAAATTTACGCTTCTTTCCGAGACAATTGAAGTTAGAAGTTAACATCCTCGCGCAGAGAAAAAAATAATTCCATTAACACCCAATCTATCTGTGAAGAACGACGCACCGCTAAGCAGTGATAGCGTGACTCGAGTCAATGACTCGACTCGAGTCACGATTTTTGTTGACTCTGACTCGACTCAAGTCATGTTGAAAAAGATGGTGACTCGACTCAACTCGAGTCACGTTTTTTACAGAATCATTCGACTCGACTCGAGTCACAATCAATGACTCGAGACTCGAGTCAGAGTCATTTTTGCAAAATCTCAGAGCCTCTGATTGACAAAACCCAGTTTGTTTGCATACAAAGAAATGATCATTTTTTGGTCCAGTAATGATCAAAATTGGAGCAAATATTCTGTTTTGACTTTCAAGTCGTGTTATGCTATATCCTAAGGGTCAAGTATTCATAACTTGAACAGAGGTAGACCTGAGATTTGCTTTTCATTGACGGGCCAGAAGGGCACAATATAGACCTATTGACACATCATCATGATCCAATCAAGTATTTGCATATCGTGATAATGGCAGTAGGCCACATACTGTTACTTTGAGTCTTTTCCAGATGAAGTGATTTAAGCTATTTAAATACAAAACCAATGCAAAAATATACAGCTCAATATAATGCATACCCAAATTCCTGTCACTGATATTAGCCTAAGCCCATGTTGCGTCGTGATAACCGTGGTAAATGTTAGAAAGTATACACATGGTAGGCAATGATGGAGTCTCGAGACTTGGCCTCGGTCTCGAGACTCGTCTCGAGACCCATTTTTGCGAGTCTCGGTCTTGGTCTCGAAGGTTTCAGGTTTCGAGACTTTGAATATTGCAAAGAAATGTTTGATTAAAATTTCTGTCATTCAACGATTTTTTTTGTTGTATTTGCAGGTAAAAAACAACCCAAACACGTCGGAAAAATGCCAGAAATTTGAAAAAAAATGAAGTCAGAAGTGATGACGACGCTTTTTAACAAAATTTCCCCAAAATGCACAACTTTTGAAGTCTCGGTCTCGGAGTTTTTGATAAAGTCTCGGTCTCGTCTCGAAATTTCAACCAGGCCTCGGTCTCGAAATTATAACCAGGTGTCGGTGTCGGTCTCGGTCTCGAAGGTTAAGGTCTCGACTACATCACTGATGGTAGGCTATAACAATGATGAGTCAATAAGAGGGATTGGATCAATGACTGTTCAAGCAATTCTGTAACTGTGATGACATGATGAGGATGCACAATAGAACTGACTTTTTGTTGGTCATTGTCAGGGCTCAACATTCAAAAAACACAATAAACAATTGCAACGAATTTGAGAAATTCTTATCAAGTAGCTTAACCTACACTCCCCAATATGAATCAAAAGTTGCAAAGAAGTTCAAAAGAATGTCACAAATACCAATCCAAATCTGGTTAAGCAAAAATGATAACATTCAAATATATAAAAATGCTAGAATGTTGCCAGATTTAAATCCAAATGTATATGTAAGTACATGTTGCATGTTCGTCTCTGGTTATTTTCATTTATTGGGCATGCGAAAGACAAGGAAGCATATACCATGCAGTGAGGTTGGGCTGGACTTATGGAAATGAATGAGACTGAAAGAGACAATTAAATGCAAACTGCTTTCACAAAAATTTGGATATAAATAATCCGCAATCAAATATGCTAAAACAACACTGAGCACTATTTTGTCACCTATTGTGCAACATATGAACATATCAGCATGCTGGCCGCCGATTTATAGCAAAAAAGGAAGCTGCAATAGGTGCGCAGGTGGTGACATGGTTCGAATAAAATAGTGAGTTTGCCACTTTAATGGCACTATCGTGGTAGTTCTGCATGTAGGTTTACGTCCACTGTGCAAATGGTTTTCAGTTCAACTCTCACCGTGATCAGGTGTATTTCATTTTGGTTTAAGCGTATTGGTTGCACACTTCATGCGATCTGCTTTTTTTCTTTTCTTTGAAAGTTTTCACAGTTTTGTGTTCAGAGTTACAGCTTAGGTTTTAGGTTTACAGTTCAGGTTTAGGGTTAGGTTTATGTTGGCGGTTAAGTTTAGATTTAGGGGTTAGGTTTAAGGTTTAACTTAGGGGCAAACTTTAAGATAAGGGTTAGGTTTGAGGTTTGTGGGTTAGCATCACATCATGAACAAATATGTTTATTAAATTGAAAGTCCACTGGCGGACCTACAGCCACAGAAGGTCCACTGGTAGACCTACAGCCACTGAAGATCCACTGGCGGACCTATAGCCACTGAAGGTCCACTGGCGGACCTATAGCCACTGAAGGTCCACTGGTGGACCTATAGCCAAAAATATATAGGAAAAGTTTGAAATTTTGCATGACTCGACATCGACTCGAGCTTG